>ERZ1034973.88-NODE-88-length-57984-cov-103.467365_pt1 | contig 57984 bp, 96 predicted proteins | sample MGYA00520686_ERZ1034973 | MGnify/ENA primary metagenome ERZ1034973 (study PRJEB33766, sample SAMN09781775) | gut metagenome | biome: gut microbiome | host: Homo sapiens | place: Madagascar | study: EMG produced TPA metagenomics assembly of the PRJNA485056 data set...
CTAAAAACATATTTATTTATATACATTAATGCAGCATTCCATCTGCTCTGTGGTTCTTTGGTCATATCTTTGATGTTGTGCTCTTTACAAAATCTTGTTAAATAAAATTCTATATCGTTTTGGAATACTTCGGGCGTGTCTGGTGTTCCCTGTACTTTCTCCATGTGTTCCCCTTTCTGCTGGACCTATACCAGCTAATTAAATTATTATATATATTAATAACATAAAACACCCAATAACTATTATATAATTATCGGGTGTAAATCTTATATATTTAATTATTAAAATAATATAGCATAAATATATTATAAAGTCAATTTTATTTTTGGGCTTGACATAATGTAAAAATCTGTTTATTATGTTAAGCATAAACAGTAACAAAAATGTATTGAAATATGCTATTTTGTATTTTTAAACAACAACATTGGATGTATTGAAATATACGTTTTTGTATTTCTTAAACAGTAACGCGCGGCGTGCAAAAAAGGGGAGCTTAACACTCCCCTTAATTTTATCCATTTGATTTAAAACTCTTTCTTGATTATCTCTAAGGCTTTATTGTAAGCCTGTGCCAAATTTTCGTATCCGTTCTCTGTAGATATAACAACTTTATCCCCAGTATCAAGAACTTCACCAAAATAATAATCACAGCCGCCGGACTTCTCCGCCTTTGTTGCTATTTTAAATGTATATCCAACAAATTCCTTGCCGGCGTTCCTTGTTTCTTCTACTGCAAATAAATAACTGTCATAGTCTGCATATTTTGCAACATTTTCACTTGCGAAGAACTTCGCTAAGCTCTTTAAATCTGTTTTATTAGGTTCTCCATTCTTGTTTCTTCTAACTGTTAAATATCTCATAACATCCACCTTTAACCTTTCTTAATTGCTTTCTTTTTCACATTCAAACCCGAATAAAATATCATTTGCCAGCTCTTCGCTTATTTCCTCTTCTGCGATTGGCTTTCTATTCTTTGTTCCAATCGTTTCATCAAGACTTGCATCTATATCTGCAAGTGCCTTTTCTCTGTCAAATCCAAGTTCAACAACTTTGTTTAATAATTCGATTGTTTTCATCCTTTCCACCTTTCAGCTTTTGGCTGTCCTTTCTTTTAATGTGCCTTAATTATATACTATTATCAGTATAATGTCAACACTAATTTTAGTGTTATTAAAAATATTTTATTTTTTCGTCATCTGTTGGAACTATCTCTATAATATCAGACGGCTGACATCTTAATATAACGCATATTGTATTTAATGTCTTCGTATTAATGTCACTTTTATTTCTCAAATTCTGCATTGTGCTTTCACTCAATATCTTCTCTTTTCTCATTCTGTTAGCGGTGTAGCCACGCTGTGCCAGCTCTTTTAATACATCTATTTTATATGTAAGCATTTCGCAAGCTCCTTTCTGTTTTGTTTTTTCTATTATATATAAAATATTGCTTTTTTGCAACACTTAAAAACAAAATCAAAAAACATCTTAAAAGGTGTTGACATACACCATATAAGATGTTATTATTAAGCTGCAAAATAAATAAGGCGGTTGACATCCTATCAAGACACACAACCGCCACCAATCAAAAAAGAAAGGTAAGCTATATTATAGCACAGGTAAAAAGAAATGAGAAGAACAAACAGCAAGGAAGTTAAGGCAGCAGTTAGAAATTATTTGACAGAGGTTGCACAGAGCGAAGAGCTTAACACAATTAAGGACATCAAGAACAAGTTTATAAATGAATACGGCTGGGCGATTGCAAGACTTGGAGAGCGTAACGCTTGCATAGAATGGTTGAGAGGTTTGGGCGTTGGCGTTGATTATAGCTATTACGATATCATCCAGCTTATGGCTGAATGGTTAGACGAAAGCACAGAAGAAGCCGAAAAGTGGCTTGATAAGCGCGGCGATGGTCTTTACTGGGATTTATTAGCAAGGGAGATTTTAGCAAGCAAATAATTAGCAAGGTCGGTACTTCCGGGGTTCGATTCCCCGGCTTGCTAAAATAAAAGAGAGGAAGTACAATATACTTCCTCTCTTACCATTCAAAATAACACTCACCTAAAATTATACAATGGCGAATGTCTTTGTTATGATAGCATTAAAATATAAAAAAGTAAAGGAGATTTAAAAAAGATGGCAGGATATTATAAAAATCAAATGAGTAACAACGCCATTTGGGCATATTCGCAAGGTGAAAAACCTGTGTATAAGTGGACTAAAACCGCTATTTTGGAGGAAATAGACAACATTTTTTGGCACGCGGACAAAAAAACAAAAATAGATTTTAAAAAAATGACATTAAAGGAATTAAAAGACAATTTTCTGGTGTGGTCTTCCTGGCATCATACAGGGAAAATGTACAATGAAACGAATTTTTATTGTATAGATAATAATGCAGTAATAGAATTTACAGTTGAACAATACAATAAAATTATAAATAACAGAAAGAAAAGGGCTTGCACAAAAAGAACAGAAGAAGAGAAAGAGAAGATAAAGGCAGAAAAAGAAAAAAATAGGTTACTTATTGAAAAAAGTGAAGAAATTTATAGAAATTTATATGTATAAATCAGATTTAAAAACCTTTAAGGGTTTAATAAACAGGTTTTTGAATGATAAAATAGATATAGAAAAAGATTTTGCCGAAAGTGTAGAAATCGCAAGGCAAAAAGAAGAGCACAGAATAAAATGCTGGCAAGGAGATGTAAACGACTGGCACAACAAAGAGGGAATTGTTGATTTATATTATAAAGATATAAGTGCCTATGTCTTAAAAATGCAAGGAGTAAAAAATTATCAAATTGATAAAAAGCTTTTAAAACAAATAAAAAACAAAATAGTAAATTAGCTTTTTAAGGGCGTACATTCTGCGCCCCTTTTTGGCTTGCTGTGGTTTGGCTGGTTCGATTCCAGCCGCAAGCATTAAGTGTATATATTTATATGCTTTTCTTTGTGTACCTTGAAAAAATAATATAATAATGCTATGCTTATATGTAAGGCTTTTTGTGCATTTTTTAGGTGCACAAGTGTACCCAGTTGGGCGGCGTGCGTTCTGGTGGATTCTTCAAAACTGGCGACAGCTTCCACAACTTGTAAGGGCATATTATACCCATTTTATACAACGCTGTCAAAGACGTTTTAAGGCGTGTAGGTGTTAATCCTTGCAATTATGCACTTGTAAAATAAAACCGCCATACAAGTTAAACTACAAAGCCACAACACCAAAATAAACACGAACCGCAGCCGGTCAAGTTTGCATAATGTACTTTAATCTGTTGAAGTTTTTCATCAATTTTTCAGGGTAAATCTGAACAAAATCGGGAGCAAAAATTGAAATTCCGTGTAACCGATTTTTGGATTCCAAAATCACATATGACGGGGGTTTCAAAAATTTTGCATTATATTTTATGAGAAATTTTTTTCAATTTTTAGAGTAGGATTTGAACGAAATCTGAACCAAATTTTGGAAATTGTCAAAATTGAAAATGTGAATATAAAAAGTCAACCCACGGGGGTAAAGAAAAACTTTACCTATATTCCGTGGGTTTTAAACTAGTCTATAAAAATAATTGGCTTATCATCATCAAAAAGATTGCTCATAACTTCTTGCCCTTTATCCACCAAATAACAAGAAACTTTCTGAAATCGCCTAAGACCTTTAATGATTTCATATTTGTTATTAATTCTATAGATAGTTCCTGCAAAATTGCCTTTATTAACAGGAATATAAGATTGCATAGCAAGCAGAGCTGATATAGGCTCATCAAGCTTCTTAAGTTCTATAATGTCTACCGCTTCAATTTTGCATAAATCACCATATTCACCCAATGATGGATATACCGGTGGATTTAATAAAGCGTGATATATATCATCTATATCACTATCATCAGCTTTGATGTATATAGTTGTATATAAATCAACTAACATTAAATGATATTTAACTGTGCTAACCCAGCCAGCATGACTTCCGTCTGTGTGGTCTGTTATAACATCCCAACGCTTAAGCATTTCATCGCTAACCTTGTTAAAGCGTTTGCCGCCGTGCCATTCTTCCTGTGTTCTGGTATTGTAAACGCCCTTGCCAGTAACAAAATAATCTAATTTATGATACCTTTTCCATTGGCACATTGAATGAATAAATCCGTTAACTGTGCTGAACGGTGGCAACGGGTAGCAATCTGCGCCTCTTGGTACTAATGGATTATTGAACCTAGCCATTTCTTGATACATTTTTAACCTAATAACTCTCATAATAAAACCTCCAAAATAAAATAAGTTGCACTTATACAAAATGTATTAATGCAACTTTCCAGTATGGTTCTATTAAGGTAAAATGATATAATAGTTATCTATTGTTTACATCTATTAAATAATAGCATTTTTAAATATTATTGTCAATACAGCAACTTTCTGTATAAATTAATGCTTTACTTGAGTACCGACATTGACCAAGCTCATATATCAACAATTCTTTAGTCATAGTCGGATTAGTTCTTTGAATTATCTTTAACAGTTCATCAATACTCATTATCCCACTCTCCTAACTGCTCCAAGTACCATATCAACAATGTCAAATACTTCATCACCATAAGTTGCTACAAAATCACACAATATCTCTTCCTGTTCGATAGGCAAATACACATCATAGGACATACAGATTGCGTGGCATACTTCGTGTATCAGCACTTTGCGTTGCATAAATCCACGCAAGGCATTTGACAGATAAATTGTATGCGTATTTCTATCTGTTACGCCTAGCGCAGAAACATTGTCTGACCGCTTTAATTCACCCGAATTTGAATTTTCATATTGTACTCGCCACATTGTGCCATTAATGCTAAAAATCATCTGTATGCTCCTTTCTGAATAAAACAGGCTATGAATATTGCTACCCATAGCCCTTAAATTTACAGCTTAGAAACAAGTGTACTGAGTTTAGTACGCATAAGATTGCGTTCCTCTGCTGTCATATCGCCAATAAGCTGTGTAATATCGCCGCCAAGCTCCTTAATATATCCGTCAAGCGCTTTCATCTTGTGTTCCTTATCTTCTGGTGTGTTGTTCTTGTGCATTTCTTTAGTTTCTGTGTAGTTTCTCTTTGCTCTGTCGTAATTGCTTTCGGACATTGGCTCTGTATAGTACATCTTGCCATAATCTCTATCCATATCCCTCATATGCTCTGCTTCTGGGTACATGTGCATATAAGGCGGTTCTTCATATCCTCTGCGGTATGTTCCGTGTCCTTTCGGTGCAAATCTTCCATCTGCATAGCGGTAGTGGTCGTAAAATCTTCTGTCCGGATAATCTTCGTACTGTTCAAGCATACGCATAATATCTTCGTTATCTTCTGACTTTTCCATAGCTTCAACAATTCTATAATCTTTGTCAAAGCAAGCTATGTTCTTCGCTATTTCTGTAAAATCCTTTAAATCGTCAAGGTTCTGTCCCTCAAAGCTGTCTAATCCGATTGCTTCAACTTTTGCCTTGACACATTCCATAATCTGTTTAGCCCATTTATGCATATCATCAAGCCTCCCTTACTGCGATTAAGTTACTATTCTGTACTTCAATAGCCTGTGTAGATGTATTCTGCACTGCTACGGTACTGCAACAGCCGCAATCCACATCAATATAAGCCTGTGCTGACACATTGAATAAATTCTCAACCGCCGCTGGAGTAACTATCATCTTTGTTGACTGCAAAGGCTCTCCGTCTACTGCAATAGCAAGTGAGATAGCTTCTACTGTACCACCTGTAGGTATCTGAATATTGCCGGAATATGATACTAAAAATCTAGCCTTGCATTGATTGGTGATACCTCTTAGCTTGATAATTCCGCTTCCCTGTCTATGGACTATACATTTGCTACCGCATACCGGTGTTTCTGTAAATGCCACATCTTCACCGGCTGAAACAGTCTGTAATGCAATTCCTGTTATTTCCATTATCTTTACCTCTCTTTTCACAAAATAAGGGCAAACATTATAGTCTGCCCTTTGGTTATAAGTAATACTGCTTAGCAGACATAATCTTGGTTAACTCTTGGTTAAAACTTGGTTAGTTCTTGACTAACTCTTGGACTAAACTTGGACTAAAAATCGGTTTTTTAATCGGTTTAAATCGGTTTAGATTGAGTTAACTCAATTAAGATACTCAATTATTCAGTTGTTAGCAGTTGCAACCAGTGCTACATCCACATCCATAAGCATAAGCATTAGGATTAGGTACAACATAAGCCGGGATAGCTGTAGGATTTACAGCGTTGATAATCTGGTTTGTCTGTGCTGTCATTGCTGTAGTCAGAAGTGCATTCTGTCTATCCTGTGAAGCAGCTCTGCGTAAATCATTATTCTCTGCCTGTAATGTTGCAATCTTGTCATTAGTCAGGAAATCAAGAATAGCTCTTGTTCCTGCGTTCTGGCTGTCAATAATATCTCTTGTATTATTATTCATCGTGTTCTGTAAAGCACAGGTGTTAGTTGCCATATTGTAGTTTACACCCTGAATAGCTTCTCTTGTCTCACAGCAACAGTTGGCAAGCTGTGACTGTAAAGCATTTGTATTCTGCATATTAGCGACTGTATCAGCATTGATAGCCTGCTGTATGCCATAGCCTGTCTGCATAATATTTGTGTTAATGCCATTAAAGCCAGTGAGCATGCTATTGTTCATAGCGTAGAAGCCATCACAAAGTCCGTTAGAAATACCATCTAACTTGCTAATAACTGCGGAATTATCAAATCCTCTCTGAATATCAGCCTGTGTAGCTGCTGTTGCAACATAGCCACCGCCATTGTTGCCACCAAAACCGCCAAATCCACCATTGCCCCATCCAAAGAGTAATGCGAATACAACGATTATCCAAAGCCATCCTCCGTCAGCCCATCCGCCGTTATTGCCGTTGCTGTCAATATTAGCAACTAAAGGTATGCTGGCACAATTTGAGTTTGAAAACATATTGTTACCTCCTAAAAATATATTCATAAAGATGTCACCCAGGTAATTTGCAAAGACATCTAATATGCTACTAATTACCAAATCTACTTTTTATCTGATTAAATACATCATCCGCATTTAACCCCTTTTCTTTGCATAAATTTCTAGCCATCTGCTCTATTCCTTGCATATTACCTTGCTGTGCCATTTGCATTGTGTTTTTCATCATAGGATTATTCATCATCTGATTATTTCCCATTATCTGTTGTATGAACTGTTGCGGACCAGCTTTCATCATCTGAAAAATGTTAATTGGGTTCATTCTTCATCACCGCCTTTGCTTTGAGTTCTTGAAGTTTTTCTTTGCGTTCCTAAAGATTTATCAAATCTATCTTCCAACTGCCCTATTTTCTCTGACAATTCCTTAAACTTATTCAGAAATAGCTGTGTGCTTTCGTCTGATAGGGTAAATTTAGCGTTTTCTGTATTAGCCATAGAATTTACTGTCTGATTATCTTTAGGGTCTGTATAAGGCTTATACACAATCGTTCTAATTGTTCCATCAGCATTCCAGCCCTTAACATAAATCTCCGACATATCCTGCTTCGGGAAAAATGCCATTGAGCCATCCATAGGGACCTCGTTAGCGTTTATATTTTCAACTGCTTGCACAACTCTGCCGTTAATACCTATTATCTGCTGTGGAATAGTTTGCTGAACTTGTGATTGCTGCATCTGCTCCTGCGGCTGAAATCTCTGGATATTTGCCATAGGATTATATTGATATGCTCCATATTGAGGTACATAATTACTCATAATCGGTTGCTGATAAGGATTGTTCATTGTCTGCCTCCTCTAAAACTTCCTCGATTGCGTGGATAACAAGAGATAATGTCACTAAGTCAAGTTTTTGTAATTCTTCTTTGCTTAAGATTTTTTCTCTAACTTCATCAGAAAACATTCGCATTACCTCTCTTTCTAATTACATTTTTGCATAAAAAAAATCACTTATAGCGACACATAATAGACATATGTGCGACATATAAGCGACAATGCTGAAATTATATAATTGTAAAACGTGATAAATACGGCATTAGCACTTCCTATATGCTATAGGAACTGCATTAAGTTTGTGCTAAAAATTCTTAAGCTGTATTTCAATATTTCCATTGACAATTACTATCTTGTCAATTATAGTCTTTAGTATCAAGTTCTTTTGTTTCTTGTCGACCTTATCCCAAATGTCGGCAAGTTTTTTTATGTTCTCATAAACAAACTCCTTTTTCTGCGTATTGATTGCGTTTTTGCTTTCAGCGGCAATGTTTAATTTCATTTCCTTAATCTGTGCTTCCAGTTCTTTAATCATTTCTAAGACAGTATCATTTCCGTCAGCATACAGATTATACAATCTTTTTAGCTTAATCTGTTCCTTTTCAAGCTGTGATTGCATAATTTCAAGTTTTGTCGCCTTTTCTTTTGGCTTGTAAGATGATAAATCAAGTGATATTTTAAGGATTTCTTCTTCTACTTGTTTCTCTATCTCGTCCGCCCATTCAAGCGAATTATTACAGCTTGCATTATAATTAGGCAGATATGAAAGCGATTTATTTCTTGAGCAACAATAAATCTTATGTTTTTCACTGCCCCATTTTTGATAACGCATTTTGCAACCACAAATTCCACAATAACATAATCCGGTCAATAAATTAGGTTCAGTTATGCAGTAAGTTTTTGCTGAACACCTTGACTTTCTTAGTTCTAATCCAAGATTAAACCTATCTTTATCAAAAATAGGTTCGTGTTTTCCTTGATATATTTTGCCTTTGTAAGGTATCATTCCGATATTTACAACGCCGGTCAAAATGCTTCTAGTAACAAGTTCAGACTTAAAGCCACAAATTTCTTTAATTTTCGCATCTGAATAGCCAGATATGAATAATTCAAGACCTTTTCTTGCTTGTTCTGCACGTTCCGGGATAGGTATTAATATACCTTGTTCCTTACTGTAGGAATAACAATACGGCAAATTGCCACCGCCCATCCAGTAACCCTGCTTAATTCTTTCAAGCATACCGCCACGCATACGCAACATCATAGTATTTTTATCAAGCTGTGCAAATACAGCCATCATTTGCGTGTACGCCTGCTCCATTGGGCTATCATAATTTACGCTATCGTGAACACATTTAAACACGACATTATACTTTTGAAATACTTTCTCGATAAGATATATTCCGTCAATCATATTTCTTGATAATCGGTCAAGCTTAAAAGCAACAACACAACTTACTCTTTTGCGGCTACAATCATTCACAAGTCTTTGAAGTTCCGGTCTATCCATATTTGTACCTGTGTAACCATCGTCAATATACCAATCTGTTATTACAAGCTCATTTTTCCTACAATAATTTTCAATGTCTCTTTTTTGGCTATCAAGTCCATTGCCCTCAACAGCCTGTTTTTCAGTAGATACTCTCATATAAGCAACACATTCCATATATTTTATCTCCTTATAATATAAATAAATGTGCCGCATTTATCACGTTCTACGGCACATTGTAACACATATTTACTTGTTGTCAATTATCTCTGCAATTATCTTTAGTAAGCTGTCTGAAAGAGTTATGTTTTCTGTTTTTACGTCTTCGCCATTTTGAGTAACCCTAATCATTTATAACCTCCAACTTACTTATTTTCTTTTTAATTTTGTTTATCTTGCGATTGACTGTTCTATCACACACGGACAGCCGCATAGCAATTTCTGTAATGCTTCTGCCTTGTGATAGTAACTTGAATATTCTCAATTCTTCTTCTGTAAAATTGGCATTTTTAATTATCTCATCAAGTTCCGGCTTAGTCAGTTCTGAAAACTTCATAAGCCAATCTCCTTATTTAAACTTAATATGTTCTATTCCTGTTTCTTCGTATAACTGATTAACAAGCTCCTCTGCTGTGAATAATCCGTCATTGTAGTTATCTATAAGTACTTTAAGCTCTTTTTGTACTTTTGTTAATCTCTGCTGTCCGAAACCGAATTTATCATGCAGCACCCATAAAATTAATATTAATGCTGATTCAAAATTTTTCTTCTGCTGTTCATTACTAATCCTATTCATCTGAACACGTAACATTTGCTCCTTAAACTTTTTCTGTTCTGACTTACTCATACATACTCCTTATTTATCAAGTATTTTGACAATTTTCTTTATTATTTTTTGTACTGAAACTTGGTTTTGAACATTTTCTTCTAAAACTTTTTGCATTTCTTTCAGAATTAAAGTGTGGATATGCATTGAGTACTCTAATTCTTGTATTCTTTGCATAATTTCATCTTTCTCTTCTTCCATTTGTTCACCGCTTTCTTAAAAATTGATTATCATACCGCCATAAATGCTTGCTATTATCATTCTTAAGGCTTTTACCCCTTTCATAGTCTGTCTGCCAGCATTTCTGACACAACTGTCCTTGCGGTCTGTCAATAGGTTCTCCACAACGATAGCACAAGTAATTTTCTTTGCGATATTCTTTTATATTCTGCCTATTTTCAATTCTTTTTCTGTGGATAGCATTATCTTTGCTCTGACATACAAAACACTTCGCTTTACCCTTAACAGCTTTAGCCTTTCCACATCTAACACATGTGCCGGTTTTCTTGCGTTCAGCGTATAAGTTTCTTGAATACCGTTTAAACGCTTCGTTGTTTTGTCTTCGCTTATCATCACTTATTGGGTGACTGGCTCTGTATTCTGCTTTCTTAGCTAAACATTCCAGGCATATCTTTTCTTCGCCTACAAGCTTATTTTTACGGCATTCCGGACATATCCTAAGCTGTCTACATAATTCTCTAGTTTCTCTTTGATAAGCTGTATGCTTTTCTTTACATTCTTCGCAATAAAAGCCTTTTCTATCAAGTGGCTTGCCACATTTAGGACACAATCCATTATCTCGGCGATAATTATATAATTTCTTCTGTGGACTAATTGGCGTTGTTTCCACTAAAAATCAACCTCTCATTCTGTAAATTCTATTTTGTACTTCTTTAGGTGCTTCAATATATTCTTCTGCGTTTGTATTTTGACCGATAAGGGCATTTTCTTTAATTTGTAATGTATTTATATCTCTTTGGAATTTTTGCTCGATTTGAGCCTTATACGAATTTGCATTCGTCTTTTCGATAAGTGATTTAATATTGTCCGGCATACGATTTATTTCATTCGCACGCTTAACAGCTGTTTCGTAAGTTCTTAGAAAATTTGATTGTATTACTGTTTCAATCGTCTGATAATCTGATGTCGCCCAGTTTTTAAGGTTATCTGGCATACCAACCGCTTGTCTGACTAATGGTGGCAGCTTGTTAAATTCTTCAATTGCCCCATATGTGCCGTTCCTTAATGCTTTACTGACTAATCCCCAAGCTGTCATTCCGTCAAGTTCTTGCGGCTGTGATATAGTCTGTATTTTACCTATCAACTGTCCTATACTTGGGGCAAATCCGCTTGTATCAGAACTGATGTATGCTTTAAGTGCAACTGATACTTGTTCATAACTGTAATTTTCTAACATCATATTCCACACATCTACCGTCTCTGATAGGTTGTTAGGCTTGTAGTTAGGGTAGCAATCACACATAATGCGAATGATTTTAACTGTTTCTTCTCTTGTCAAGCGTTGCTACCTCCTGATTCATATAAAATTTTGACGCCATCTGCATCTACATTTGAACTTTTATTTGCTATGCTTCTAAAAATATCCACATAATCACAATTACCCAAATCAATAGGGCAATTATCTAATATATTCAATATATCTTCAATAACCGCTCTTTCACTATCATTAACTGTGATTTCATAAATTGTATCTGAATACATAATTCTTTCTCCTTTACACATTATCCCAATCAATAGCACCCTTATTGAAATTCTGATTGCCTTGCTTTTCGGAAATAACATTCTGATTAAGGTAACTCTCAAACTTCGTGCCAAACAAGGTATCTGGTCTTAAATATCTTTCCCTTTCAGTTCCAAGCCATTCATTAACTTTTTTATCTATGACTGTGTAAAAATCCTGTTCAGTATATCCCTCTTTGATTCTTGCCCCGATATGCTTCTTAGTATTAGGCGTATTGTATCTATATCTGGTGTTACATCTGTTATTTAAGTAACTAATAATATTTATATATATATTATTATCTATATTATCTTTCTTTTTATTTATTATATTATTATTAACAGAAACAGAATCAGATACAGTATCAGAATCAGTATCAGAAACAGATGTCTCCATAGGGTATGTATACCCTATGTATAGGGTATCATTTTTAATGGAATCAACCATATCATTAACATATTTTCTAAATTCATCAGATTTAATATGTTTGGCAACTCCTAAAACCCCTGTCAAGACTTTCTCTGATTTGCTCCAATTATACTTATACCAATGTAATATCAGCACTTCTTTAGTTTCTGAATCAAACTTAATAACCTTGTGTACCTTATCAAACCTTTCTAATAGTCTGATAATAGTATCTTTGTTATAACCTGTCTGCCTTGTCATTTGCGAATAACTAACCTCATAACACCCACATATATTTGTCTGTGGATTTGTTAGCAAATATATGTAGAAATACTTGTCCTCTGGCGTAAAATCATCTTCAACCTTGTTATCGGTCCAAAATGATAATTGAACATTTCTATATATTGCCATATCATTGCTCCTATTCTTCAAGTTCTGCCATTATCACTTCACTAAATCGTTAATGTTAATTCTAAATCCGTTAAATTCCTTGCCTTTACTCTTGATGTAAGCTGCTGTATCAAAGAACATCAAGTTGCCACTATTGTCGGTTGCCATACTTACACCATTTCTTGTAAGACTGCCTTTGAGTAGGTCAAGTAAAATCTGTATTTCCTGCTTTGTTTCGTCTTTCATTATTTACCTCTCCATATTTCCTCATCAAGAATATATTGCCTAATAAATCTATCTGCGTACTGTGGGTGTATCATTGACCTTGCTGTTTTCTTATTATCTGCCCCTGTTTTTACATAATGCTCTTTTGCCATTGTTCTTATAGCGTCTTTGCATTCGATAGCGTTATAACTAATTGCTTCAAAAATAAGATTATTCTGCGGTTCACAATTCAAAAACCAATACTGTGTAGGCTTTTTAAAGTAATCTCCGCTATCTCTTCTATCTCTGTCAATTATTGCCGGGGAATAGCACCAATACCGCCTTAAAAAATGCTCTTCTGAATAAGGGTTCTCCATTACTAGCTTCAACCCTTTTCTCATGCAAATAATAAACATTTTGTTTACCAAATCATACATAAGTGAAACTTCTTTAAGCAAATTCATATCAAATTCGCATTTTTCTTCTAAAGACCACTTTTTCTGACTTGCCGACTGTCCTCTGAACCACAGCATTATCTGATTTTCAAACCTTATGCAAGGGAAAAACGCAAATATCAAATCATCAGAGCTTATCTTATCAAACAGACTCGGCTCGCCTTGATACCCCCCCTCAATCTCTTTAAAGAGGTCGATAACGTAGTCTGTTTCGCCAAACTCATTTTGAATATCATAGTCATAGGCTTCAATTCCATACTTTTTGAAAGCATTCTTGAATGTGCCTGACTGTTCAAATAAACAATGTACTATCATACTGTATCTCCTATAAAATCACTTATATCCATTTGCTCGTCCTTTTCAAATACAATCATTTCATTCTTGGCACGCTCGTAAAAGTTTCTGTCAATCTCGAATCCGTATGCACTTCTGCCAAGCTCTGCGGCGGCTCTTAGCGTGCTGCCACTGCCGCAACAAGGGTCAATAACTACATCTCCCTCGTCTGTAAAAATCTCAATCAGCTTTTTAAGGACTGCTACAGGCTTTTGCGCTGGGTGTATCTTAGGTACATCTTTTCCGTCTTTTTCCCAGTTAAACCAGTTGAATACCATATGTCCTGTACCCCTGATATTCTTTCCGTTTTCGTCTACCTGCAAGCCATTTCTGAATTTCGGTAACTTATTTCGGTACAGTACAAGTGCATATTCCGTAGCACCTACGATACGCATATTTGCTTTAAGCACCTGCGGACTGTAATTTTTACAGAATACAAGCGGTATGTAATTAATGAATCCGTGTTTCTTTGCTGCGGCAATCAGAGTTGATAACTGTTCAAACGAACAAAATACAATCATACAAGGGCTGTTACTGCTTCTGCCCCTTGCAATAGGCTTTGTGTCCTCTTTCTTCAACATCTTTGAACAAAAATGGAAGTATTCATACAGGTTGAAATTAAAATCTGAATTGAAAGCCGCCTTTTTAGCAAGTTTACTTTCTCCGTTCTTATTATCGCCGCCGTTGTACCACATAGGGTTACTTCCATAAAAGTTAGTTCCTACATTGTAAGGAACATCAGCTATAATAAGCTGTGCTGGCGGTATAGCATATTTCTTGTAATTCTGCATAGAATCACGATATATCTCACATTTAATCTTCTTTTTATACATTCTAAATCTACCAAAAGGAAACCCAGGTTTTATGTGCGCGCAACCTATTCCTTTCTTTGATTTTTAGTTATGTGCTGGTTTTCTGCCTGTCTGAAAATATTCGTCATAAGCGTCAACTGTATAACGTATTTCAGCCATAGCTACATCAAGCGTTACATCTTTTTTGCTTAAAGCTCTTTCTGCATAATCTTTAATTCTCATCATTAAAGCCTGTGCTATTACTATATTTGCATTGTTACTCATTCTGAATCACCCACTTTCAATAATTCCATAAACTTCTCATACTGTTTCTGTGACACCTTGTTATGCTCTTTTTCGGGCTTTAAGCGGATTATAAGGTGCTTTTCTGCGATAGAGGATAATTCCCTTGCTAACGCCTTTTTTCCTTGCTGTACGCCCTGCATATAACCTTTAGGCGCTTTTCTTTCACCTATTGAACCACTTGCACGATTTTCTCCCTGACCACCCAAACTGACATTCCTAAGCTGATAGCCTTTATCGGCATATAGCTTGATGTAATACTTCTCTTTCTCGTCAAGCTGGCTCTCTGGGAAATTCAAAAATTCTACTCGCCATCCATAAGGATTTTTCTCTTTGTCATACAGCTTATGCTTTCGTAAACTAAGGTCTATGTGCTGTTCGTAGCCTACAAGGTGGCTTGCCAATCTGCTAAGTGTATGTACCGCCTGTCCGATATACGCATACTTGAATCCGTTTTCATCTTCTCGGAGCAAGAAGTATATTCCGCTATCATTATTCAGCTTTGGGTTTAGCTTCAATAATCGCTTTTTGTTTTCCTGCTCTATTGCCTTGGCTCTTGCTATGTTCTGATAATTCAACTGTTATCACCTGCCTTTAGCTGTTCTGCAAGCTCTTCTAGCTTAAACATATCATCAACAAAGACAAGCTCCGCATCTTCAACAGCCTTTGCAAAATCATCAATAGCCTTATTTCTTACATCATCAACCGTTGCAAACTCACAGTTAAAAGTACTGCAAGTTCCTGCGGTATGATGTACACATTTATTACAATCTCTATCCATTAATTCCACCTGCCTTTGTTTCAAAAGGATTTACAAAATTATCAATAGGTTTAGCCCCCATGCTAAAGGCTAGTGGCTGTTCATCTATAATAGTCTCAAATATTTCAGATAAACCCTTGCTGATATAACTTCTTTTGTGAATATCCTCAATCAGTTTATCTGCATCAATCAGTCTCATGTTTACCACCTCTATTTACAATTCTGATTGCCCTTTCTAAACCTCTCTGAAAACTATCATCATATTCTGCATCAAGGCAAGGAGTAACTTCTTCAACATATTTGTCAAAATCTGCGTATGATAGTTCTCTTTCATCTTCTAACTTGGCTATAACATTATTTACATCATAGGCTGTTGACTGTTTGTTAACCAGATTAAACAAATCGCTCACATCATCACTTGTGCATATGTGGTCGCTATACATAAGCTGTCCTTTATCATTAAAATAGGCATCAAAATGTTTTACTAATTCGTCTTTTAGCTTATCTGCATCAATCAGTCTCATTCTTCATCACTCCAATCCAAATGTTGACCACAATCCTTACAGAAAGAACCACTCTTTACAACATGCTTACAGTTAGGACACCAATATGCACCTCTAAGAAATCTCGCATTATCTATCACACCAATATATTTTTCATAGTCGATAGGTATAGGCTTCTTCGCTATCTGTTTCTCTCTAGCTTTAATCACACTCTTAAATGTAAAGCCTTTCTTAACACATTCATCTTTAAACTGCATATAGTTTTCGAGGACTTTTATTGTCATATTGCGGTCAGACAGCTTCTTGATTGTTTCAAGTGCTGATATTGCATATCCAATAGTGTCCATAGTTTCGTAATCAGGGTGCGGTTTCCAAGCGTGTTTTAAATATTCAAAGTGTTGCTTTAGTTTCTTTATTGCTTCATTCTCTGTCATATTCACACCTCTTTAATTAAATGGTAATCCCTCATCAGCTACATTATCTGGAATTGACATAAAGCTGTCTGAACTAGCATTACCGCCCATAATTCCGTTGCTATTACTCTGCTGATTAGCTCTGCTTTCACAAAATTCGTGTCGCTCAACTACACAATCATTAGTGTAGACTTTCTGTCCATCCTTGTTAGTATAGTTGCCTGTCTGCCATCTGCCCTCAACAATTATCTTAGTTCCTTGGTGCAAATATTTTTCCGCAAACTCTCCATTTTTACCAAATGCGATACAGTTAATAAAGTCTGCTGCCTGTTCGCCCTCTTTCTTAAAAGCTCTGTCAACAGCTAATGTATATCTTGCTACTGCCATACTTCCGTTTACTGTCTGTGAATATCTAATCTCTGGCTCTCTAGTCAGTCTTCCGCATAAAATCACACGATTCATAGTTATTATCTCCTTGCATCTAAATTTTCCATATCTGTTGCGGTTTCTTCCGCTTCTGATTGAAGCCAGCCCAAACAACTAGCTTCTCCCTCGTATTCTTCGCCAAATGTGTTCTTAAAAGTTACAAGAAACTCTGCTAACTCTTCATTCGACATATTCCTTATCCTGTCGGCATTGGTGTGTCTGCTATCACATCTGCAACAAGGCTCATTATCCCTTGAATTGCTGTTGTGCTGACAGTTGCAAGTGTGAACATCATCCATACCGCTTCTTAATTTGGCTAACTTGTTGCAAAAATGTCTGACATATTCATCTGCACAATCGCCATATATCTTTTTGAATTTATTAAATTCATATATAGCATTGCCTTCTGCTAGTTCTCTTATATCTTCTTTACTCATTTTCTCTACCTCTCAATTCTTTCAATATAATTTAAAAGCACCATCCCATTTTTTCCACTTTAAAAGCTTTCCGCAGTAATGACATTTTTCAAAATCATCACTTGAAGTTACATATTCTCCGCATTTAGGGCAAGTGCCACCTACGAATTTAAAATCACTTGACGGGCATTGATTCATTACTTCTTCTACGTAGTTAGGCTCTTTTAATCTTGCTTCTGCCTCGCTTTTTGCAAGAAATACCGATTTGCCAAAATCCGAAGCGTGTACTGTTATGTCATCCAAGTCATCTTTTGGAAAACCCGCTGAATACGCAATGCAGCGATACCGTACTACATTTAAAAGAATGGTTATTTCATAAACTTCATATTCTAATATTTGCCCCAATTCCCTGCAAAAATGCCAAACGGTATCCTTTGTTGCGCAAGGTAGCTTGATAAGTTTACCCTGCTCCTCTAAGTCCTCATATTCTTTTAGCTTTCGATATACTGCATCTATTTCTTCACAGTCTGGCTCGCAAGCCCTTTCCCATAATTCATCATCTATCCACGATGGATTGCTTTCTGTCAATCTCTCCATTTCTGCTCCTTTCTGCCTTTAATCATTATCAAAACTCCTATCTGTCATAATTTCAGCAAATCTCTTGGCAAGGATTTCTTTGATATTCTTTTCTACAAAATCGCCGATAGTTTTTTCGGTCCTTTCTTTCACAAACTGCTCAAAAGAAACACCCTGTATTTTCCTGTCACTACTCCAGCTTGAAGCAGACGTAAGTTTTTCAATTCTTCTGTCAACGATTTTTGTAATTTCTTCATCAAGATTTTTATAAATAACTTTCTCTGCATATTCGTCCATAGCAATCTTGACCTTTTCTTCAATTTCCTCACTATTGAGAGATATATTTAAAATCATTTTTGGTTCAGATTTCTTCATTTCAGTTCTCCTTTCTAAAACGGACACTCATTAGGATTTTTTAATCTTTCAAAACTGACATATCATACCCACTTTCGATAAACTTCAATGTTTTGGAATGGTTGCACCTATTTCCAAGATATGTATAAATCTGCTCCATATCTTTCTCGGTAAAATCGGTTCCCAAAAACTGATTTACACCGCCAAGTATAAATCTGTGAAATTCATCATTGCTCCGTTTAGTGCTGTAAGGCTCTGTTTTGTGTGCAGGTCTTGATAGCCATTCCAACATTTTGCACTTTACATCTGTTTCATTTTCACAATCTTTTAATCCAAAATATGTGTTGCTTTTAATATGTGCTATAAACTCTGCGTTATGATTTATAATGCTATTAGGAAAGCAATTCATTAACTTTGTAACTATATCCCAACTAATCAAAATGGACATTCATCTCCTTTCCTTATAACCCATTCTTTATTAGGCTCCGCAACATCTACATTTGCCCCGCAAGCGACTTTTTTCATCTTCTCGATGAAACTATCTCTATCAGAATTTTCACTTGATAAATGGCACATTATTACATTCTGCAAGCCGTCTGAATAATTTGCCTTAACAAAATCGCAAGCTGTGTCAATGGATAAATGACCTCTGAATACGTGATTAGCTTTACCTGTGTTATCCCTGTCGATTAAATCCTTGTCATAATTCACACCTAATAAAATGTGGTTAATATCCTTAAATCGCCACTTAATCAGCTCTGTGTCGGTTATATAAAGCATTTTCCCCATCTCTGGATGAGTGATTAAAAATCCATAGCAAGGACACTCGCTGCCATCTGAATTTGTGTGCGTCCATCTGCCATCTAATGTTGTTAGGTCAATTGCCTTAGCTTTAAAACCGCCAAATGGTATCGTGTGATAACGATGTATGCCCTCGTGTTGTGCGTATTGTATATATGGGGTGGACATTGGTATTCCCATAGCTTCAAAATCTTTTACCGACTTGCTATGGTCAAGGTGTTTATGGGTGCATAACACACCCACGACATCTTTAATATTCCAATTCAAGCCTTTTTTTATTGCCTTAATCGGTATTCCACAATCAAGGATAAGTGTTTCTCTACTGTCGGAAGTTAGCAGATAGCAATTTCCGGCTGACGATGAGCCTAAGCATTTCAAGTACATTTACATCTCCTCCTTTACTTGCTACTTTGCAAAAACGATAATAATTTTTCTGTACAATCAGCACAAAGGTCGTATCTATAATCTACATATGAATAGCCATCTGGATTGCCATAAAACATTGAATGAAAGCACAGTCGATTTTCTTTTTTGATACCATATTTAAAATATCCAGCCCATTTAGACAAACTGTACTCAAAAGGCTTTCCACATCTATCGCATTTACGGATTTCTTCGACTGACATACTCACACCTCGATTTCATCATCCTGTGGAAACTGAAAAACCATATTTCTATGATAAATTCTATCTTCAAATTCTACTGACTCCATTTTCTGTGTTTCTGTCAACATTTTTATAGCTTTAATTGCTTTTTCCACACTTAAATATTCAGCTAACTTTGCGCCACTATCTGACGAAAAATTTCGACAATAGATACTCGCCACTTCTAAAGTTCCATGTTTCTCATCAGCCGTAGCTAATGTAAAATAATCGTATGGAATATCAATTCTTCCGTCCTGTGAAATTACTCTCATATCAGTTCTCCTTAATAAGATAAATTAATAACAATGAATGGGTCTTCCTGCCAAGTTCTCTTGTGTGCTGGCTCATAATTGTCAATATCATCAAAATCTACTTTATCGTCAAAATTTGCTGTAACTGTCACTTCCTGCGTGTCGTTTTCATTCTCTCTGTCAAATTCTGCTTCAACGTCAGTATCATATTCAGCTTCACAGTGAAACTTAACTTCTGTATCTGCATTATACTGACTTAATTCCTGTATTAACTCATATACTGTCATATATAATCTCCTATTCTGCCTGCATAAATGGCGGTAATGTGCTATCTTCTGCCTGTTCTTTGGCTACTTCTGTGGCCGTGGCGTCAACTATATCTGCCTTATCTTCTATAAATTCAACAGTATTAGCGTTCTCGGCAATTTCAGCCTGTGCAACTTGATATACCTCGTCCATTTCAACTTGCGCCTGTCGTGCCATTGGGTCATAGTTCTTAGGGTATTTTCTTGTAGCATTGTTACACATTTTTCTCTGTATCATGCTCTCTGGAGTATCAAGCCAAGCACCGCTTATAAAGGGTCTTGCAAGCTCACATTCGAGCATTTCATCTACTGTCTTGCACGCTCTTAAGGCATTGAGAACTTCTTCCTTTTTCTCTTTAATTTTTGCCTTTTCTTCCGGTGTTGCATCATATCTAGTTCTCGCAACTTCTTTCCCATACTGTTTTTTAGTACCTGTAATAATTCCGAACGTAGCGTTCAACATATTCTGTTTTACGTGAGATAAGAGGTTTACCTTAACACTGTCTCTATCAGCAGAAAGATACGTTACTGTTCCGTCTAACAGCTTAACAGGATACACAACTCTTACTGCTTTATCAGATAATCCGTTTTCTTCCCACTCTGGTTCTGTAACTGTAAGTCCTTTATGCTTAGGTGGTATGTACTTGTCACCCTCTTTAATTACCCAATATGGATATACCTGCTTAACATCTTTTCCATAGTTGACAAGCAAAGAATCATAGCCGCTTCCTTCAATGCCCATTTCAACTTGCTGCTGCCAAATTTCTTTTCCGTCGGCATCTTTCCCGATGTTCACATTCCGCAGCTGGAAGTAACATTCTCTCGGATATGCACTTGCGTTAAGTTTAAGGCTTGCGCAACGCTTAACAATGCCCCTTAAATTACTTGTATCAAGGTTTCCCATGTTAATCTTAGGATTGCTCTTAACAAGGTTAAAAATGCTTGTCATGGCTTCCATAGCACATTCCTTGGCGTAATCGTCCATATCCATTCCAACAGCCTTATAATCATTGATAATAAGTCCTGTCATTGTATTGCTCCACTCGCTTAGAGAAGTGGTAAATGCTTTCTTTTCTGCAACTGCTGTATTCTCTGCCATAATTATTCCTCGCTTTCTTCATACATAATCATTATGCCTGCTACATTACCAGAAGCCCGTTTGTTTGCGATAGCTTCCATAATTTCCCATACATCATCATTATCTATCGTAACAGTAGCTCTCTCCATTGCTGATACAAACTGCTTGATAACTTCTGCTTCTTTATTGCTTACTGTAAGTACATAAGCATCTTCGCCTTGCATATTATCCCTCCACAATCTCTAATTTCTCACTATCATTGACAATCAGCATAATCAACTGACTATCCACCATTTCAGCAACTTTCTTCTGATTATCTGTACTAAGGCTTTCAGAATCATCTAAAATAATAGGTACTGATATGCCACTAATCTTCTGAATTGAGTTGCAAATATCAACTCTGCCTAAAATCCTGTTGCCCTTGTTGCTCATAGTTGTTAAAATGCTCTTTCCGTCGACAGTAGGTATGCAACAGCTCTTGTAGTTGCCATTCTTGGCATATTCAAATAACTGCCACTTAACTAACCCAAAATGGCTGTTTACCGCTTCTGTCAAGGCTTCATTCTTTGCCTTATCAAGTTCATCAAGTAAATCAAGGATTTTCTCGGCATTAGCTTTATTCTGTTCAGAATCAATCCTTGTTTGCCTTAATTCTTCAAGTCGCTGTTCGTCTGCTGCCGTATCAGACTTTGCAATTTGGCTTTCGCATTCTGCTAACTGCTGCCTTAAAGCTGTTTCCTGTGTCTTTAATTCAGCCTTAACTACTGAAATGTCATTAGCCTTGTGCATAGCCTGTTCCTTTTCGGCTATCCGCTTTTCAAGTGCCTTGTATTCTTCTGTGGCTGTCACATCAATTTCCTGTGGAAGTTCAGATAACTGCTTTTCAAGGTCTGCAATAGCTGTGTTCAGCATTTCAAGACTTTCTTTATGCTGTAGCAACTCCGTTTTAAGGTTTTTAAGCGTAGCCTTTTCTTTATCAAGTCTTTCTTTGCACATATTGCCATTGTCAGTAATTGCCTTTAAGTTATCAGCCTTATGCTTGGCAAAATCAGCTCTTAACTGTTCTTTCTTATCTTCTGGATATTCCTGCCCGCAATAGCTACAAATAAGGCTGTTTTCGTCAAATTTGCGTTCATTCTCTGCTTTCCATTTATCCCTTATATCCTGTAACTGCTTATTAATAGCATCCACAGCAATCTGTGTAATGTTGCTTTCTGTATCAGTAATAGTCTTTTCTGTCTGTCTAACAAGAAACTGCTTATCAGAAATCTTGTCCTCAATCTCTCTTTTAGCCTTAATATTGTCCTCGTTAGCCTTACGGCTCATATCGTTAAGTTCAAACTTCAAGTTAAGAATATCTGAACTAGCCTTGTCATATTCAGCTATCAGCTTGTCATTGTCGGTCTGCTTTGCAATGCAATCAGCAATCTGTTCTTTAAGGCTGTTCTTCTGTAATTCAAGGTCAGATACATCAATGCCCTGCTTAATCTGTACATCACGCTCTTTCTCTTCAATCTGCCCTTTCAGCTTTTTGGCATTATCATCAACATCTTTTTTAATTTTATTTTTCATAGCACGTATTTCTTCACATGTGTATTTTTCAAGAAGTGGCACTAATTCGGCAAGTTCGCTTTTAGACTTTGCCATATCAAGGTCAGTTGTTTTCTTTACTAAACTGAAAAGATATTCTCTCATTTCCTTTGGCTTCTGCGTAAGAAATACATTGATATTGCTACACATTTTGAAAATGTTCATATTAACATCAAGATATTCGTTGAATGCCTTTAATGTCTTTGAAACGCTGTTGATATAATATGAATTAGGGTCTTTTACAGTTGTTATAACAACTCCATCCTTTATCACTTCTTCATAGGTACGCTTCTGCACTTTCTTCATAGTTACTTCTTTTCCACCAACATCAAGTACAAGCTCGACCGACACGTCCATATCATCAACTGATACTCCGTCAACTTCTCTCCTTACAACCGGATTATCCTTTAATTCATAATCACAGTTGAATAAGCACCACAGATAAGCTGTGGCAATAGTTGACTTACCCTTACCATTCTTAGCCGTAATCTTTGTAATGGCATAAAAGTCAAACTCTGCGTGTGCATAACACATAAAGTTTTCAAGCACTACCTTTTTTAAAACTGCTTTTTCCATAAACATATCCTTTCCTTATTTATATATTCATAATAAATACATCATCTTCTATTGAGAAGTTATCAACTGTCTTATCTGCAAGATAATGTCGTCTGTCAAGTTCATCAAACGTGCCGTCAAAGATAACGCCTTGAACTGGATGCCATACTTGACAACGCTTTTCGTTATCTGCTGCCATAGCTGCTAACTCTGAAACTGTAATATCACTATTCATCAGCATTCTCCTTTTCTTCTATGACTTCAACTTTGCCTACTGATACCTCATAAGCTACCCTGCTTTCAAATTCTTCTTCACTTATCTTTTTTGTATAAGGTCTTGACTGAAACCTGCCTGTCATTTCTATATGCGTTCCTATTGGAAAATGACCGACAAACTTAGCTGTCCTGCCCCAAACTATGCAAGGTATATAATCTGACTTGCCATAGGCTCTGTTAACAGCTATAAGAACATCTGTTATCTCTCTACCAAGCGGCGTTACCCTGTAATTAGGCTCTTTGCAGATAAAACCTCTAAGAACTACATCATTATTAAAAGGTAGTTCTGTCTCATTTTCATATATCTCTATAATTTCAGTAAAGATTGCTAATATAAGCTTACTTTTTTCACCTATATGCTCGTTGTAGCTTCTTATTCTTCCTGTAATCATTACGCAAGCACCTGTTTTTAATTCTTTCATATCTACAATTCTTTCAGATATAAGAACAGGAAGTGTATCTACTGCTCCGCTAACCCTGTCAATAGAAATCATCATCTTAAAGAATTTTTCTCCAAAAACCTCGTGATTAAAAACTGGCTCTTCTGCAACTAACCCAAAAACTGTAATATTGTTATTTCTTTCTTTCATCTTTAGTTCTCCTCTCTCTTTTCCACAAATCCGACAACTTTACCACCGTCAATAACTGTATACATATCCTTTTTCTCGTACATATCAATACAATCCTGTACTGTTATTACTTTCTCGTTTACCTGTTTCATATTGTTCTTTCCTTTCTTCTGCATTAGTTCTTATTGTTGCAATAACGGCACAAACTGTTGTGAGTATTATGCCAAATATTATTCCTGCTATAAAACCTAGTATCATAGTTTATATCTCTCTTTCATTATCATAGGCAGTTCGTAGCAGTCGATATAATCGTGAGTGTCTGCTATATACTTCTTTTTCAGTTCATTTAACTCACACCCGAATTCGTGCTTTAACTGCCCTAAAATGTCTTTTACAACTATGTTTCTTAATGCTTCACAATGCTTATTTCTTCCTAAGAGGTAACTTGTTCTTCTGCTTATGTGCGCCAGGATTTCAAGCTTTTCTACCTCGTTAATCTGCTCTCTTTCGCCTTTTTCAGAAATAATAAATATCAATCTGCTAAAACTCCTTTCTAATTAATAAGCTGAAATATCATTGACACGATAAATAATATCGCTGATAACATCCATAAATATTCAGCTATCTTGCTATCTCTCTTTGCTTTTCTGTATGCCGCAATAGAGACTTCTAACTTGTTTCTTTCTGCTATCAGTCCGTCTACTGATATGCTGTACTGTGGTGTTACCTGTACTTCCTTTTCCATAAACATTCAAACTCCTTAAAAGCTCATACTCATCTGTGCATTAGCCGCATTTACCTTTTCTGCAAGGACCATAGGCAACGCATAATCATCTATAAACTTATGCACATTATCAATGTACTTTCTTCTTATACTCTTATATGTTGTCACGCAGCCAAACTCACGCTTTAACTGCTTGTATATATCAGAATATACTGAACTGCGAATACTGCCGTCCTTATAGGCTTCACTATCTTTGCCGCCAAGTATAATTACGCCTTTTTTATTAACGTGCTGTTTGACCTCGTCAATCTCACAGCCATAAAGAGGTATATTGTCCTTAAGTTCTGTCATATCTTCCTTAATAGAATTGACAGTCTGTTCAAGCTCTGTATATCCCTGTGCTAATAACTGTATCTGACCACCTGTTGTTTTTGGCATACTGTAGCTGCCTGTTTTTCTAATAGACGGAAGTACCTCTGATGTAACCCAATCTGTAAATCTTTCTGCACTCTCTTTGCGGCTCTGAAAGATTGTCTTGTAAAGATTGCTTTCATCAATAAAAATCATCTTCTGTTTACCGCCATTTGTAAGGGTGTCGGTAGTAACTATACCCTTTTGTCTTAGTCTACTTTTGCAATCAGAAACATTTTTGATTTCTAATACTCTGCATATATCAGCCAAGCAAAACCAAGGCTCATCATTTACTACTGCTGTTCGGACTTCTCCGAATTCTTCATTGCTAAAAATCTGTAATTCCATAAGCATTCCTTTCTAAATAATTTGTGGTATAATCCTCTTATCCTAATAGAAAAGAGGTGAAATCTTGAAAGACTTCAACGATTTTAAAAAGTTTGTCAATGAAAATGGTGCTAACATTCACTCTTCTATTCATCAAAAAGTTATGAAAAGTGTTAATAGCAATAACTTTGCTGATGAGGGTGAAAAGCACGAATTTATTAGACGTGCGTGGGTTGAAATTGGTGTTATGGAAATGCTGGAACATTACCATAACTGGCTCAACAATCAATAAGTGCTGTTTTCCCAGTTTCATACTCATAATGCTTATCTTCCTTGCTTGTCAGCTTCTTTAAATTCTCATTCAGTTCTACAAGCAAGGAATTTCTTTTTTTCTCAACTGCAATTAATTCCTTAATCAGTTTTTCCAACTCTTACTCCTTTCTCTCAACTTTATTAATTGAATTAAATTCATTATCAATAGCATATGGCTCACCTACCTGCCATTCTCCGTCAATAAATGTTATTTCAATAGCAACATTCTTGTCATTGTAGAATTTCATAACAATCACATCTGCCATTGAACCATCATCAAAATTAGCAATCTGTTCATATGCTTCAAGAAACTTAAAACCCTGTAATATATTAAGCTCGTCTATTCTGTCCATATGCAATCTCCTTATGCACAATATTTCATAGCATATCTCTTAACAATATTCTCAAATATTGCCTTAAGCTGCGGCTTATCATAAATAACAGCAATCTTGGTTGTTGCCACTTTTATAGCTGTCTTGGTATTACCTGCCTTTTCCATTCTTGCTACCTTGTTATCCTGCAATCTCTTAAGGCTACAATGTGCTGTCATTTCCAGTTCGCCGTAAAGCTGATTGTAAAGTGCCTGATAGTCAATGCCACTCTTAACAGATATTTCTCTTACTTTGGCATTAATATCATTCTTCCAGTCACCGATAGGCTGTATGAAAATTTCTTTCATATTGTTAACAGTTGTTTCAACCTTGGCTATCTGTTCTGCCTGCTTCTTCTGTTCTATCTCTGCCTTGTTCATACTTTCAACAAGCATATTCATAAGTCTAAGCTGTGGTGAAAGCTGTGATACGTCAATAGCTTTCTGCTTAACTCTTTCTTCTACTGTTGTGAAGTATTCTCTTGCTTCTTCTGCTTTCTCTGAATTTCCTTTAACGGATAGCTTCTTGGCAAAGTGAGCTGTGAGCTTGTAATCATCTCTCTTTACTATGCCACCTGTCGGTGTCTCGACATCTATGTCGAACCGCCAGTAATCCTCATTTTCTGCGGCAAATTCATTATCTGTAATATTGCTTTTCGCCCACCTTGAAAACTGCCCTTGCGCTAATCCTAAGAAGTCATATAGCTTTCTTGCTGTTGTCATTCCCTCGCTATCAATATCGAGAGCGACTTCAATAGGTGTTCTAAACTCTATTGTCTTAACTTCGTTCATTAGTCTGCTCCTTTCTATCAGATTTTTCTGACTCCCTTACCATCGCCATTCCCTCAGCGACACCAAGAATGTAATTTTTCTTGCTATCATCAAGTTTTGGTATTGTATCAGATAACTTCTTGATGATTTCCTTTTCCTTTTCGCTCATTTAATTCACTTCCTTTCTGTGATATAATGTGTTAAAAAAAACAAAGGAGTACTACTATGCAATATGTTCCAAATTATCCAAACTTAGACGATATGTTTATCAAACCAGCAGTTCCAAATATAGAAATGCCTAATTATGAAAAGGGTAAATCTCCATATGAATTAATGGAAAGCCAATCAGAATACCTGAAAGATACTGTTCCTGCTTTGGAAAAATTGGCTCAATCAGCACAAGATACTGCTAAATCTGCTCAATCATTAGCAGATACCGCTAATAAAAATGCTGTTTCCTCTAGTAAATACTCAAAAATTTCACTTGCGATTTCAATTATTGCAATAATAATCAGCTTGTCTGATTTAATAATCAAAATAATAAGTCAAGTATCGTAAGCGAAATATTTAACGCCGCAATCACAAGTGCAATTATTGATGTTATCAACGCTATGTCACAAAGTCTTAACTTTTTCATTTTTGTTCTCACTTCCTTTCTATTTGACTTTGTGTGATTATAGTATCACACTTAGTAATACCTGTCAACATATTTTAGCAGAAAAAGTTTGACATTGTATGATTTTAATGTTATTGTATATATGCAAGGAGGTGAGAAATGTGAACGAGCGAATAAAAGCCTTGCGAAAAGAACTAAAGATGTCGCAAGATGTATTTGCTGAAAAGCTAGGGCTTACCAAAAACTACATTTCGTTAGTTGAAAATGGCAATAGAAATCTTTCAGAGCAATCAATTAAAGTTTTATGTTCTATTCTTAATGTTAATGAAGATTGGCTACGAACTGGCAATGGAAAAATGTTCAAATCAAGAACAAGAGAACAAGAGATTGGTGCTTTTGTTAATGAAGTTATGGAATTGAACGATGACAGCTTTGAAAAGAAGCTTGTTAGCGCATTGGCAAGGCTTGAATCTAAAGATTGGGAATGTTTGGAAGCTATCGCAAAGAAATTGTTAGACAGCAAGTAAGAAAGAGAGGGTTTAAACCCTCTCTTTTGTCATATTACATATAAACTTAAATATTTGTTCTAATATCCAGTTATCTTCTATTTTATTAATCAATTTTGTTATCTTTTGTCTGTACTCCTCATTACTCATAAATCTGCACTCCCCTCTCTTGCCCTTGCACGTTTGATAGCGATACGATTATTATAGAACACACGTTCTATCGTGTCAAGTGTAGCGGCGATACTGCCAACGCCAATCAAACAATATCGCCTGCCAGAACTTGAAAATGTTTAAGGGTCTTTTCTCAAAGACAAGTTTATTATACATTTATCGTTAGTATATTTCAAATACTTTCGGTCGTGTTATTCTGACACTATTCGACAACTAACTGGAACTTGTCGATTGCATTACCCATAACGCCTGCGTATCCGTCCATTCCATTCGATGTTTCATCATCTACCTGCTCTGGATAGAAGTTGCGGTTGTTGAATACAGATACCATATACTTTGCGTACTTCCAAGGCTCGCCCTCTGGCGTATAGTAGATAATTTCTACAGCATCTATCGGTGTTTTCTGGTCGCCTGCAAAGCCGTTGTAGAAATCATTATAATTGAAATCTGTAACATAAGGAAGCCAATCACCATTAAGTGTATGAACTCTGTACTTAACTGAACCTCTGCTGACCTTAACAATAAGTGCTGTGATAGCTTTATTGTCGCCTGCGCCAGCCCAATCTTCTCTGTCCTCTACTTCACCCCACCATCTGTCTGTATAAGCGGCGTATGTAGCATATACGTGTTCATCTGCGTTATCCTCTGCGTTATCTTCTTCGCTGTTATCCTCTGTGTTATCTTCATCATTGTGGAAACCATAAAATTCTGATAAATCGCAAACTCCGTCTACTCCGTCAATTCTTGCGCTAGAAGTATACTGCCACCCTGCAAGATAATGGTCGATACTGGGTGTCTTATCTGCGTTAACATCATCATTTAACTGCATTTCATCATAGCCTAAGTAATAACGTGCTATCCAGAACGGACAATCTAAGTCGCTAGGGTTTGTATAAGGTTTGATGTAGCTACCATAGAATGATAAGCCAGTATATACACCGAAGTCATATCCTGCACCCTCAATAACCTCTTTGTAAGCCTTGATAATGTCGATAAGCTCTGAACCTAAGTTTTGCATACAAGTATTTTCAACATCCATCCAGACAGTTACCTTACGTCCGTCAAGCACTTCAAGTACTCTGTTAGCCGCCGCGATAGCTTCTTCTACTGTCGGCGTGTATACATAGTTATATACACCGCAGATATGCACACCTGCTAACTGACAGCCTTTCCAGTTGTTTTCAAACTGCTTATCTGGGTCAAAATCACGTCTGATAACCTTAAGGATAGCGTGAGTAAGTCCTGCCGCCTTAACTCTATCCCAGTCAACTACACCATTCCACGCTGAAAAATCTCCACACTTAATCATACTAAAATACCTCACTTTCTACTGTCCCTGTTATATTTACATCTGAACTAATTGTGTTATCTTCTGTGCTGTATGTTGCCTTGTATGTGTTTTTAACACCGTCAAGAAAGCTCTTAAGCTCGCTGTCTAGTGCTGTATCATTTGCTAAGTATGCCGCAAAATCATTAAAGCTAGCTGACATACTAACTGTGCCGCTTTCGCTGATTGTGGCTGACAGATAAGCTACCTGTTTAAGTGTTCCGTCTGAATTTTGAACAGATAATGTTCCGTTCTTCTGAATTGATGAGTTGATGTCTAACATTGTGTTTTACCTCCTAATTTGTATTAAAAAAGGACATCCGAAGATGTCCTTAATTACTTAATTGCTTTTCCAATTTTTTAATTCGGATATTCTGTGATTGTACAGTCGCAACTAAATCCGCTATTAATTCATCATAGCGTAATGCGTATCTTGCTGTTAATTCTTTAGTTATATTTCCCTCTTCATCTGAAACTTGTATCTCATAGTTATCATCATTAACCTTTTTATCTATAAATAATCCCCAATCGCTATCACCCATTTTTTCTTTAACTTCCTGTGCGATAAAGCCGTGGTGCAATCGGTTAGAAGTACCATCTTTCATCCTAAATTCGCTTGGAATTAAGCTATATATAAAGTTGGCAGTTTGTTCTATTTCTAATGCCTTAATATCTTTTTTTACATTTCTGTCGGAGTCCGAAGCTATTGTACCAATAAAACCGCCCATTGCAGTAATTGAATACTTAGCAATCATAGAACCTGTCAAAGAAAGCTCTGTCTGTGTATAAAATGTTGAGTTGCTTTCTGAATTAAATATTCTGACATTTGTTGCTGCTTGAGTTGAATTAGGATTGTCACAATAAAAACTTGCAACTCGTGGATTACCATTGCTACCTACAGTTAAATTTCCTTGAGTGGTTAATTCTTGTGTTAACATATTACCGCTGCCATAAACAACCCAAAGAGGACTGAGATATTGTGGGGTGTTTCCTGCTTGAATTCCTTTTTGAATTGAATATACCCAAGTGCTGTCACCAGAATTTTGCTGATAAGGTGACATCCAAACACGCCTTAGATACCCATCATTTGCTAAAGTATCCGCTTGTAAATATCCCTGAATATTCCAATCACCAATTTTCCCACTTGTTAAATATCCAGTTCCGGATATGACGGCGTTACTTGCATACATCAATCCGTCAGCACGTACATACCACTTTTCTTTCCATTTTTCAGTAGTAGTTCCCTCATTTGTTAACGTGGCAAGTACCCAACTATCGCTTTTTTCTGGTATATTCATACCTACGTAATACTTATTATCAGATGTAAATTTGTGAATTGAATTTGATGTAATATCCCAGCCACCAATCGTACCACCAGTAAAATAACCCGTTCCTGTTATAACTGCGTTGGCAGCATACATTAGTCCATCTGCCCTAACATACCATTGTTCCTTCCAAACAGGGTTGCTTGCTGTATTTTCATTATGCATTACAGCATGTGTCCAATCTGTACTTTTTGACGGTGTTGTCATTCCAACCCAGTACATCCCGTCTGGCGTAGTAGAATTAATAGAATTATTAGCTATATTCCACTGCGCTATTCTCCCGCCATTTCCAATAAAATTATTGCAAGTTATTGTTCCGTCAGCAGTAATGCTAGTATTAGTACTACTTAAAGTAAATCTATTGCCGCTTAAGTTAAGTCCGCCCCTTGCGGTTATATTGATAGTATCTGCAATAGCTTCGATAGCACTCTTAAGCTCACCTGTTTTAGGGTCTTTTTTGATGTATAAATCAAGACTTGTTTTAGTTGCATAACTTTTTAAATCGTTTGACTTAGCGTAAGTTCCACTAAGTGCCAAACTAATACTTGAACCATTGTCGTTAATTTCCTGCGTAATTTTGTTAATCATAGTAGTTGTTGTACTATAATTATCTGTCAGATTTTTCTTTGTCTGCGTTAATTCTGTTGATATGCTATCAAGATTAATCTTAAGGCTAGCGTTCTGATTAAGCATATAAGCTAATTGTGTGTTAGATACCTCTTTCCAACTCCAATTTCCTTTATCATCTTTGACCCATCGCCAAGTTTTTTGAGTTGTTTCGTTGTATGCTATTGCACCGTGATGTTTAGCATATTCATCATTGCTGTAAGTCCAAGTAAGATTATCATCTGGAAATAAATCGTCTGATGGATAAATGGGTATAAACCAATCAACAGCAGGGTAATTATCTTTTGTAGGTGTTGCTGTTACTGTATACACCATAAAATTATCGTTCGTTTGTTGGTATAAGTCAGATAACGTAATTTCGTAGCTATCTAACTTCTGATTAACAGTAGAAAACTTAGTCTGAATGCTTTCAGTATCAACATTGCTAGTCCACCACAGTTTGTTAGTAATAAAATCACTAGCAACTTTCATCATACCGCCCCATTGCGTGTAATCCTTGTCAGCGCCAGTCTTGATAGCTTGCATAATAACATTAAGTGTCTGTCCCTCGTTGTCCAGATAAATTTTATTGCTCTTAAGTGTATGTGTGTTATCGTTATTGATAACATTGAATAGCGTTTCAATATCTAACTTGCTTGCATTGATATTAGCATTATCTTGAACAATATCATCACGAACAACTTTTCTTGTAACACCTTTTTCAGTAAGTCCTAAAGCATCAAACATAAGATTTCCAGCTTTATCCCAAACATACATATTATAGTCCGAATTAGCATCTTTACCTATTTGAACTCTTATTCTGTCAGTATCTTTGATGATAATTGTATTGTCTTGCCAATAAGACATTCCATTTTCGCTATGAACCTTAAATTTAGTAGTATTAAGGTCAAGTGCTGTAATTTTGCCAGCCGATATGCTGTCAATCATAGCGTCCTTAATCTGTGCATTGCCGATAACGCTTACAACTGTATTCGCAAACTCTGTCGTTAAGCTCTTACCTGTCGCAGAACCGAACATCAAAGTCTTAATATCTGCTACATCTGCGTTTAACACGCCTACCTGTGCGTAATCTGCCTGCAACTTAGCAATATTAGCTTCATTAATCGTTGCCTTATTTGCTGTTAAAGTAACAATAGTTGCTGTGACAGCTTCAATCTTATTAGCTTTTAATTGGTCAATATACGCTTGATGTGCTTTTAAGTTCTCAATATTAGCCTTAGTTATATCAGCATTTTCAATAACTGCCTTGTTGATTAAGACTAAATCAGCGTAGTATCGTTCCATTTGCTTGGTTATCGGTCCACTAGCAATGTTGCTGTTTTCTGTGTCAGATTGACCTATAGATGTAACTGTATCCATAAGTCCGCCGTCGCATTCGTGTGTAATCTGCATTATAGGTACTTTGTAATCAACACCGCCCTTATTAACAGTTATAATGTCGCCTACTTCTAATCGCCAATCGCCTAAAAACTTAACTGTAAGTGGTCTGAACTGAAAGCCGCCTATCTTGTTATAAATCTCATTTAAGTTAGCTTGTGTCATAAATGGATTAGCAAAGCTAAGTCCTGTCGTTCCGTCACCGGCGGTTATCTCACTTGTTTTGCTATCACCGGACTTTGTATTGTTGCAAGTCAGTTTTCTTATCGTAAAATCCTTGCTAGTGGTAAATGTAACCCCTTGCTGATAGTATTGGTGTCCGTCAAGCACGTAGCCGCTATCCTTATACCATTTAATTTCAAGGTTTCCGTCAGAATTGATAGCCGCATTACTGCCTTGTAACGTAGCCATATAGCCAATCATTTCACGCATTGTATAACCTTGTGGCTTATCTGTAATTGTATGTGTGTTTGTTATGCTAGTTGCTAACTGTATGCCTAATTTTGTGCAGATTTCCTCTAAAATAGCCTTATCCGTACTAGGATAAGTCAATTCTGAGAAGTAACCTTTTTCCGCTTTGTACATCTTGTCATAGGCTGTGTACTTAGTGTATTCGCCATTGCTTTCTTCTTTAGTTACAGTAAATATACCTATCTGTACATACTCAATTCCACTATCGCCCTTAACACCCTCAAAAATAGTGATATCCTTATTTTCAAGCGTAATCTGTGGCTTAAAAATAGAAAAGGTAACACCGCTACTGCAAGTGTTACCTATGGAAATGCTATTGTTTGGATTGATTATATTGCTGTACTTAAACTCATTAAGTGTCTGATTGTATTCTTTTCCGTCAACTAAATATTTGCTGTAATATCTTGCATACAGCAAGTTGAAGTTCGCACCCCAATTAATATTTTTCATTAGGTTGCTCCTTTCTGATGATTAATCCTTAATCATAAAGCTAAGTGCGATAATCTTAGCTGGCTCAATGGCTTCGCAACTATCAAATGCACTTATATCAACTTTTGTGTATTCAGATACTTCTATCTCCTGTTCTCCTAATTCTTCAAGTTCTGATTTTATCTTATCGCTGTCACCCTTATTTTCTTTGTGTATCTTTTGCATCGTTTCTACAACTGCCTTAAAGTGTGGCTCTAATGCCTTGATATTGGACAAAATGATAATTGCTAATCTGCCACCCATTTTAAGCTGTGCTACACTTCCAAGTGCTTCATAATGTGCTAAAACTTCATTTCCTGTTATTTTCATAGTTAATCTCCTTATTTCTGAATTAAACTTAATTTTGTTCCGACTATTAATCCGTCCTCATTCTTTGCTCTTGTGAGATACGGATATGTCACATCTCCTGTGTATATTGTCATTTCCTTTTGTTGACCGCCTAAAAATAGGACTTGTGCTGTTGGGAATGGGTTATTAACATCACTTACTACATCATCAAGTATTTTGGCTTGCTGTCCTGTTAGCGGCGGTAATTGTATCTCTACCTTATCCTTAAGACACACCAACGTACCAACCAAATCTCCGACATCATTTCTTCCAGTGTTCTTAGACCAAATTTTCGCCCTAGTGTATGTGTAGCCGTTATATGCTACTGGGAATGTCACTCCCTCGATAATTACAGCACTTATCATTCAATCGCCCCTTTCTACCTAAAAATGGGTAACAAAAAGGAACATATCTCTCCGATACGTTCCATTAGTTTTATATATTTATATTTTCAAGTTGCCCCTACTACTAACATTTTATTTCAATACCCATTTTGAATTTTTATTCATTAAGTTAATTAACAACAACTTTAAGTAATGAAACAGCTGCATATGATGCATTATTCCACTTAATTGTCATAGTATTATCATCATTTAACACTTTTGTCATTTTTTCACCGGATGGATTTGCCAGAGCGACAGGTGGATTCGCAGAAGAATCAACTGTCCAAATACTGCTTTGTGAATATTGCGTTTTATTAATAAATACCCAATAAGTACCTTTTTTAAATGTCAACTCAGTAGGTGTTGATATATAATAAGTTTTAATTTTATTATCTGTATTTGATATATTGTTGTTCAACAGAGCAACATCTGCATTAAGCCGTCCTGTGTTACCAGTATAAGATACAAAATCATTATGCGTTGCGTTAAGATTTGTAGTTATCATTGGTTTTTTATTAAGATTATTTACTGTAGTACCTTGTGAAAAATGCATATGTATTTGCAATATTGGTTTATTTGCATCAACTTCAAAAATATCGCCATCAGATAGAGTCTTAACCCATGCATTGTCAGATGTTCGTTGGTATCCGATTGCGTCGAGTAGTTTGTATTTTCCATACTTTAACTTTACAGTGTTATATACAAATGCTATTTCCGCTGTTGCAGTACCAGTGAACGTGTACGTACCATCATTGTTATTTGTACAAGTAATTCCCTTCTGAGAGGAAGTTTTAAGTGTTGGGTTTAATAAATTAGTGCAAATATTATTAGTTATATTGTTGTTGTTTAGCTCTCTTATCATATCATTATTACTCTTAATGCCATCTTCGATATGGTTAAACCTGTCCGGAGTGAATGGAGTACCGCCAATAGGTCTAGCTTTCCACGTCTGCTTTACATATTGAATAAAATTCATAGTAAGCTCCTTTCTTTCTAAGCACGCAAAAAGGACACCTCACAATTAAGTGAAATGTCCTTGTCATTTTGCTATTTATTTGTTATTATTGGTATGAGTTGATTTACATTCACTCATACGTGCTAATCAGAACAGGTCTACCCAACTTGTTCTGATTTTTTTATTCTACTTTTAATGTCAGCTTCATAAGTTTCTTACTTGAACCCCAAGCTGTCACTTCTAAATCAACGTCACTCTTATCTTCTAGTATGTATATCCTAGCAACTGTAATATTCGCACCTGTCTGCAACTCTCTTGCCGCATTGTTATATTCGTCAACATCAAAACTAGCTAACGGATAGTCAAGTTCCTTGCCGTTCTGAAAGCAAGTGACATTATAGTTGTAAATAAATGCTTCATTGTCTTTTGAGTTATTTGTAAAGTCAAAATAGACAACAACAACTTCCCTATCATTGCTATCTGTAATTACTTCGTGTTTGAGGTATTTAAGTGTTGTATCATCATTCGTTGCTATGTCTGTATCTTGCTGTGTTGTACCAGCTTGTTTCGTAGCATTGGCATTGTTACTACTGTTACCACTTCCGTTGCTAAAAGCAACTATCAGAAATAGTACAAAAGATACTATTGCAAAGTAAGAGCCTAAGTGTCTTTGTGACTTGTCGCCTTTACTTTTAATTAAATCCACAATAGCCAATATAAAACCTATTGGGATTGTGAATATAAATAGTGCTGTTACTGCCGCCGCTATGCTTAGTTTGCTGTCTTTTTTCTTTGCTTTCTTTTCTGCCATAATGTGTTACCCCTTTACTTTTGTTGTTCTATTTTGCAATTATTAAGTATTAAAAATTGACCTTTTCCAACTGTGCAATACGTCTGATTGTCAAAGTTATCATTGCTTACAATGTGGCTTTGCCTTAAATCATCATAGATACAATAATATCCTCTTGATGATGTGGCTATCAGTTTATATTCTCCTGGTTCTATGTCAATCCCAACCTCTAACATACAATTATCAAGAGTAGTTTTGGTTGTATAATACTGTCTAAATTCTAAAAGAGGTATCGCATTGCACTTGTTTAGTTCAAGATATTCTCCGTCTTCTACGCTTATCAACATATTGCCTTTGAAGTTTTCATTAAACTTTATTTTGGTTTTATTGCTGTCTGCATATACGCCAAAATAAGCCGAACCTTTGCTTGTTAATGATTGCAAATAGTAATCGCCGTTCGGAATATCTTTACCTACTTTGTAAGTGCCTGCCTTATATTTTGTCAGTTTATCATATGTATCTTGTGTTGTCTTTTGTATTGTAGCCGCTGTGGTCTTTTCAGTAGCTTTTTGTGTTGTAGTTGTGGGTTGTGTATTTGCTATTGTTCTATTATCGCTTTCAGTTATATTATTAATAATAAATAACGCTGTAACAAATACTATCCCTGCCAATACTGCAATCACTATCTCCTGCGGCTTCTTTTTGTTATCTTTTTTATCCATTGTAATACACCCCTTTGCTTTTATAGTACTTAAAGTGTATCACAATGGATTAGATTATTCAATTAAATGTTAAACGCTGGCTGTCCTGTCATAGCCGTATACTGATTGGCATATCTCTGTGTTGTTCTGAACACTTCCTGTCCGTCAATCTGTACAACAATGTTTCCATTTTGTTGTCCTACATTTGCATTAGCAAATGCCTCTGACATACCCTCAATAACAGCTTGCTTAATACCTTGTGTTATCTGGTCGTTGTTTGCAACTGCTGTCTTGCCATTGCTGAATTTACCAACCATTTCATTATGGTTAGCAAAGAAAAGTCCGTCCTCTGGGAAACCACCTGTTGCATATGCTCTAGGTATTCTTATCTGAAATGCACTTCTTGATACATTTCCCTCGCTATCAAGAATTTCACCGCTGAAATTGCTTTCAAATGAGTTGCTTAAAGCTCTGCGAATTCTCCAAGAATTATTATCAATGGTATCTGCCAATGAGTTCATAAGTTCTGTACCAGTATCATAGCCTATATCACCTGCATTAACTCTATCTATAATAGCGTTAAATGCGCTTCTAGCTCTATATGGTATATCATCAATATTATTAGCAAAATTGTTTGTTAATGATGAACCTGCATTAGCACCAACACTTCCCATACGTGAGAATACATTTTCTGTGTTTGTGCCTATCGCATTTATCTTGCTGTTAATCTCATTTTTAGCTGTTTCAAATTCTGACTTAGCTGTGTTGGCTGTGTTGCCAACTTCTTGTCGTGTCTTTTCTGCAACTTCTTGTGCAGTATCTCCCAATGCTTCATAGCAATAACGCATATCATTTGTTGCTCTATCTGCTACGTTTCTAGCGTTATCAACTTCCGTCTGGTTCTTTTTTACTTCGCCGTTAAGTTGCCTTATTTCTACTTGCAGTCCTGCAACCGCATCTGCCTCTTGTGGTGTCATTTCTAACACAGATAATGCACCATTGTGAGTGAGTTCGTTATATTCTTGTTGCTTTTCGTTAAGTCTATCTTTGCTGTCCGCAAGTACATCTTCCATTTCTCTTAAGTTCTTCTTAGCTTTGTATTCCTCTTTTGCTAATTCAATGTATTCTTCTCTTAAAGCTTCTAATTTGTATTCTTTTTCTTTATCTTCTATAAGCTTTTCTATTTCTTGCCTATTTCCAGAATAATATCCTGTGTTAGTATCTATAGCTTTCGATAATTCTGGTACTTTATCAACAAGTTTACCTGCTATATCCTTAAGTAATTCTTGCTGTTCTGTTGTTAAGTTAGTTTGGTCTGCTAATTCAAAATATTTTGTCTTCAATGCTTCTATTTCATCAACAGATGAATTATTTTTCCACGTTTCCTCTATTGAAGCTACAGACTTTTCTATTTCGCTTGTAGTCTTGCTAACTTCTTTTCTTACGCTCTCATATCCAGACAAGTAATCTGGTATTTCCTCTTGGATTTTAATAAAGCCTTTGATTGCACCTGTAATTCCTACAACTGCTGCCATAGCCAATCCTGCTGGTCCGAAAGCTGTGTATAATCCTGCCGCACCAATAGCTGCACCGCCTGCTATTTTAGCAATAGAAGCTACAAGGTTATCACTTCCTTTGGCTATATCATAAAAGCCACTTTCAATAAGTTTAAATTCTCCAAAAGCTGATACACCGCCAAGCAATGCTTTTTGGAGCAGTGTCATATTATCTCTGGCAGTAGTTATTCCGCCGTTTAAGGCTGTGAATAACCCTTTATCCTTAACTACGTTTCCAAAGTTCTTAAAGCTTGTTGTAACTTTTGCAAGTTTAGGGTGAAAAGAAAGAAGTGTAGCCGCCGTTTCATCATATCCCATTTTAGAAAGTTTTGTCGCTAACACTACATCTTCTGTCGCTCTGCTTAAAGAATTAAGCTTATTGTACGTTTTAGTTATGCTTGCTACTACGCTTGAACCACCTATTGCCTTAAGTGCTTTAGGAACTGCCACAAGAGATATAAGAAGTGTTTCTATAGGTGCTTTAGATAGCATACCCAAGTACAACTCAATAGCCGCTTTTAAGCCTTGCACAAGCACTTTAGCCGCCGATTTAAACACCTTAGTCCAATTAATTCCTGCAAGGAAATCTCCCATTTTCTGACCGATTTTAAACCAAGGAACATCATCTATAGCTTTTGCAAACCAATCAAAAATTCCTGCCACAAGGTTAGATGTATCTTGCCCTGCCTTAAAGAAATCGCCAACAGCAAAATCTTTAAAAATCTGTTTAACAGGTTCAAGTACTTTCTCTATTCTGTCAGCCCAAGCGACTGCCGAATTTTCCATATTGGCAAATGCTTTATTCCACGCCGCTTCATAATCAGCCGCCGCCTTAGTAATATCATCTGTCAAATCAATACTGCTACCGCCGCCACCGCTTGAACCCTTGCTTGAGCTTGTATCGTCCTGCAATTTATTAATTTCATCAAACCCCATAAGGGATAATGTAGCTTTCTTAGCTGAATCAGCTACATCTTTGTAGCCGTCTGAAATATCTTCCAGTCCGTCTGACGTGTCTTTATATCCGCTTTGTCCGAAGCTTTCAAAGTCAATCTTTACACCCATTAAAGAAGCAAGACCAACTAATAATCTTTTGATTGCAATAGTTACTCCGTTTACAACTGGCATAACTTTTGAAAGAATTGGGATAAATAGCTGTCCTGCTACCATTCCGACTTCTTTCATATTGTTGCTGAACTGGCGTAACATATTTGATGGGCTGTTAATCGTATTAGCTAAATCACCCCAAGATACTTTACTTTGGTCTAATATTGCTAACACTCTTAACTGCTGTTTTTCCATCTGTGTCATTTCTGATACAGACTTAGAAATACCTAAGTTATAAGCATATGTCGCTAATGTAGCGTTAGTAATATCAATGCCATATTTGTACAATGCTCTTGATTGACCGATTAAGCCACTTTGTAAGTTCTGCGCTACTGTTAAATAGTCCACATTAAAAAGTGAGCTTATATCGCCTGCAAGCATTGTCATTGACTTTGTTATTGCCGTTGTCGCTTCGCCTGTCTGCCCTAATGAATTAGTAACAGAAGCTAACTGTGAAGCGTACTGCGTTATCTCTTGTATGTTAAGTCCTAAGTTCTTTGCTCCACTTTCTTCAAGCAAACCACCTTGAACATTAACTTTTAAACCAGATAATTTTCCGAGCGTATCATTTACTCTGTTCTGAAAACTTTCTGCATACGCTGTTGCGTTATCGTAGCCGTACTTTTCATAATCCTTATCCCATTCCGAACCAATCTTGCCAAATGCAACCGCTTGATAGTTGAATGCTTCAATGTAATCTGTTGTTGACTTAATAGCTTCTATAAGTTTCTTACTGCCACGAATTACCATAAAATAAGTGGCGTAAAACTTACCTATGGCACTTGCCAAACTCCAACTGCTCTTAGTTGCTGTTCTGGCACTTGTAGAAACGCCATACAGCGACTTTTGAAGTGAGTTTGAAGAAGTACCTACTTTGCTACCTTGGCTTGCTAAATTAGCCAATGCGTTAGTCATTTGAATAACATTCTGGCTTACTGTTGGTGCTCTTGATAGCGTTGTCATTAAGCCATTTAAGCCATTACCTAGCTTAGGAATGTTTACAACGGCGTTCTCTATACTCTTACTGCCTAGCTTGCCTAGCGACTTTGCAAATTCTGTGACCTGCGTTGCGTTCTGTGGTATAGCTGATATGCTTGCAACTGCCTTTGTGACAGCTTGAAGTGATGTAGCTGTGCTAGTTAGTGCAACCGAATCAACAGAACCTATCTTTGTTATGTTCTTAGCAAGCCTTGTAAAATCTGCTGTTCCTGCATTCATATTCTGCATAGCAGAGCCTAACTGACTAACACCAGTTGCAAGGCTACTAAGTGATGAGCCATTAACGGTCGCAAGTGATGTTGACAGCCTTGTAAGCTGATTTATCAGTTTATCAACAGAATTGATAGCTTTCGTGGCAGTACCGGTAATTTTGACTTCTAACGAATCTAATTCCACGCTTATACCTCCGGCTTATCATTTTTAGGGTGTGCTAAATCCCAGTTTGCTTTACGAATTTTCATATTTAAAGCAAACTCTTCTCTCTTTCTTTGTATTTCATCTTTGCTGTTCTCTTTTTTAGTAATATCGCTATAAATAGGTTTTTCTGGGTATTCAAGTTCTCCTCTACCCCAAGCACCACTTCTAACCCCTATCTTGATTGCCGGAAGTATGTAGTTACCTATCGCAAGCCATATATCCGAATCCATTCGTTGTCTTTCAAGTTTCTTACCCTCTGCAACCGCCCATAGCTTTTTAGGTGTCATTCTAAGAAAGTCAGAATAACTAACGCCTAGTGAACTGGCTAAAACAAAGTATTCTTCCCAGATTATTTTGTGGAAGTCTGCTTCTTTAAGTGGTCTTGTGGAACTACTGTCGGCTTCTTCTGTTCCTGCGTTGCTTCTTCTATGTTGTTCGCCATCTCCTCTAACATCGCTGTTATCCCCGATAGCTCGAAAAAACCATCACTTTCCATTGCCCCTTTGATTTCTTCAAATAAATTCTTATATCCATAGCCTTTATCTGTCTTTCTCTTCTCCGTGATATATGCTCTAGTGAGTTCCTTTGCTTCGTCCATAGTTACAGGATTGTTGTCAATGCAACCTGCATAAATAGCTGTAATACAAATCTTAGGTATGTCAGACACCATATTTGTAAGTCCGTTGAATGTAGCCTGTGCAACATTCTTATCCGTTTCTGTCATTAAATATGAACCACTTACAACCGCAAACATCTTCTGTACAATGCTTTCACATTCTGCCGCACCAAAAGAAAACTCAATCTTGTATTCTTTTCCATTTACATTAATATTCATCATAATTTTTACCCTTTCCCACCCTATCGCCATATAGGGAAAGGTGCGGATTTTACACCGCACCTACCTTTTAAATTAATTATTCTGTTACATCATCAAGATATGATGTGTAGTCGGCTGTTTTGGCGTTTGTGCCACCAATCGACGCAGCCTTTGATTTAGTCGATTGGCTCACTATTCCCCCGATGTTGGCTCCACCTTTGTGTCTGTTCCTACCATATCCTCAATGATAAGGTTGATAGCCATTGTAAGAAGTGAATTTTGCTCCTTACCTGTAATTGGTAACTTTGAAGGCGGCTGTGCAACAAAGAACTCCGCATCTGATATGCCCGGAGTAATCTCTTGAAACCACATTCTCTTTCCATCAGTTAAAGCCTTATATTCTGTAATAAGGTCTTTCCACTCTTTGATTGTAGCTTCTGTCTTATTAACTGTTACCGCAACTGTATCTGTAACTGTATCTCTACCTGCAATGTTTCTTGTTTGTAAATCTTCAAGTGCTGATGCATCTATAGCCTCTGGGGTTACTGTAATCTCATCAATAGAATTAATTCTATGAAGAAGTTTAAACGCTGTTGGCTTAGTACCTGCTGTAGTTTCAACACCATAACTAAACGTGATTCCCAGTGCGCTTAATCCTGCTACTGTATCTGCCATATCTTCTTACCTCCTAAAAATTTGCAAAAAAATAAGAGCATTTCTGCTCTTTGTTACAATAATCTGTCATTTGCTCCGATTAACCGCCTAAATCGTGCGGTACTCTTATGTACTTTATTACTGATTGAGAACTCTGGCATTGCATTGCCTTGAAATCTCATTGTCTTGAATGTATCTGTAATTACTGCCATAACCTTGCGACAATCAGATTTGCTTGTGTTAGTGGTAACATCTACTTGAAATGTTGCTAACAATGCGTTAATTGTCTGTCCGTCAAGTGTTTGTCCTTGTTCAACCGCTGGTAGCAAGTGAATGTATACTGTTGGGAATACTGCATGACCGCTGTTTTCTCCCTCGTTGGTTATAACTATCTTTGGGTATGTCTTTTTAAGCTGTGTTAGGGTTTTAGCCTTGACAAGTGCTGTGACTGTATTGTCAAGGTCTGTCGCCCAATCGTTTGCATTTGCCATTAACTAAACACCTCTCTTGCTATCTGCTTATACTGATTAATAATCTCCATTGTGGCATTATACATAGGCATTGTAGCTTTAACGCCGTGTGTGTAGTGCCATTGATTGTCATTACCTAAGTAGTACCAACCATCGCTGAATGCGTGGATTTGTCCTGGATATGTTCCTACGCCCAAGCCGAAATCATTAGCCTTTGGGTTCTCGTTGCCACTGTTGTAATAAATACCAGCGCCAAATTCAATCGCTAACAGTGTGTAAAATGGCTCTCTATCTTCTACTTCAACAGTTTTACCGGTAGCAATTAAAATAGCTTGGTAGCCATCTTGAATAGGCTTTCTGTCAACTCTCAATGTTACTGTCCTACCTAATGGACTTTCATTAACACTCATAATTGCTGCTTTGTCGCCTAATTCTGCTAGTCGTTCAACAAACAATTCACATTTATATTGCAAGCTCTGCTTATACTGTTGTAGCTGCCTGATAGCTTCATTTACGGACTTTTCAGACAATGATATATTAATTGTATGTCTTGCCATAAACACGCTCCTTAACTGCTTGCAAAATAGCTTGTCTTATGCTTTCATTTATTGGCTCTTGCATAGATGGGATTGTCTTTCCTTTAAAGATAGAACCAACTAGCTGTTCATTTCTCTGATGCTTCGTATTTACCACCTACTTTACAACTGCTTTAAGCATATACTTGGTTGAATACAATGCTGGTTTAATGCCTACAATCGTGAAGTCTGCTGATGTTTCATCAACAAGACTGTCAGATGTGTATGTAAGTTTGCTATCAAGCCATATAAGGTCGCCTTTTTGAATAGGTAATGTATTCCTATCTGTCAGCAAAATAGCGTCAAAATCAGCGGTATCAAAGCCGTATTCCTTGCTTTGTGCTTCTCCACCGCTGAATGATATGTTTGCTTTGAAATCGACCGGCTCTGAAAAACCTGTTTTTTCTTCAAGGATTTTAGGTATCTTGTTCCCCTCATCATCAAGATAAGGAATGAAGTTGCCCTCTGTGTCGGTATATCCCTCATATAAGATATTGCCGTCATCATCTCTTTCATAGATAATTACTGTCTGTCCTTGAAGTGAATACTTCATAGCCTGCTTATTAATGTCAAGCATATTACTTCACATCCTTACCAAATCGCTTCCATAATTCAGACAGCTTTTCCCATCCATACATTGAAACAAATGCTACAACAAATCCTGCCATAATTGCCGCAAGAATCATATACCACAGTATTGTCATCTGAATATACTGCATATAGGCAACAAACGCCGCTACGGTAATACCGATTGACAGGACAAATACTACAATATCTGTAGGCACTTTATTGAATACTCCAATGCCCTTAATTACCTGCGTAATTACAGACACCATAAAAGCTAACGCCCCAATGATTGCTAACACGATTGTCATATTTGTGATTAATACCTGCATAATTTCCATTAGTCTTTACCTCCATTCTTTAAGTGAATTTCCTGTATTTCGTTATACATCTTAGTTACCATCCCATTACCGCCTAAAGCGTGATATGCGTTATACATCTCGACAAAATTGTCATAGGCATAAGATGGTATTTCACCTATTTTCATATACTTATCGTGATATTCGATAAGTTGTACTCGCAAAAGCAACATTGTGCCTTTGCTATTGGCGTCTTTGTCTTTTTTCTGTTGCTTCAGAAGCCAAACTATATAACCAAGCAATATTGGTAATGCTATGGTGTAAGTCTGTAATAAAATTTCTTTCATTTTATATCTCCTGCAAAATTAATAGGCACACTGCCCACCGCCCCTTAATGTGTGCCGCCTGCTACCATATTGGTAACGCACAATCTTCTACAAAACCTTAGCAAACGGAAATACCCCGACAAATAAGCTATCTCTATCTCTCCAAGTTCTGTTGACACCATTCTCATTGTAGCTTGCCATAAACGCTTCACCTGCCTGTGAATGGTCGTAGACAGCCAGATTAACAATAACGCTCTCAAATTTCTCCAAGTCCTCGGTTATCATTTCATCTGTGTAGCTGTCAGGGTAATTTCTTCTTGCCTTTACATCTTCTGTAGCCTGCTTGATAAGCTGTTCGATTACTGGATTATCTTCTTTGTTATCGAACGCTACCACATCAGATGTTGTTTCATCATCATTTGTGACTGTATCAATATGAAATTGTTTAAGTCTGATTTTGACTTGTTCTAATGTGGTGTATTCCATAATTCAGCTCCTATAATCCTAATTTCTCAATTAACAGTTTCTTTAACTCTGCTCCTGTAAATTCTTCTGCATTGTCTATACCTTGTTCTGTGGCAAAAGCCTGTAAATCAGATGTAGACATACGATTAATGGTTGTCTTGCTATAACCTAAAAAAGCCCCCTCTTCGGGAACTTCTTCGCCTGCGTTATACCATTTACCATTATGAATTACTATATATGGATATTTCATAGTTGCACCCCCTACTCTTCGCTATGAACCTCATATACGAATGTGCTATCCATATTTTCATATGATGGAAGTACAACTTCGGAAGCGAATGTTGACATCTTCATAGGTGGTCCGTACTCTGTCTTTGTAGCAACCGTAATACCTACACCGTATGTTGTAACATCGACATTAGGTAACTGTCTTGCTGTTCTTTCTTCTGGTGTAGTGCCAAACCAAGTGCTGCCAAGACTACCTTCTGGAAGAAGTGTAACCTTGTTATCTGGGTAGAAGTACTGTTCCTTGCCATCATCGTCAATATACATCTTATCGTAAAGCACGATAGTAAGCTTTGTTCTCTTCTGTACTACTGAAATAACGGTATCATCATCAACCTCGATAGTTGCTGTAAGGTTCTGTGCGAGGATTGAGTTTCTTATCTGTGCATTATCAAGCAAATACTGGAATGTATTGCTATTCATAAGCACATATTTAGCAATCTTGCCCTGCTTCTTTAACTTCTTTCTTGCGTTGTTAAGGTCTGTAAGTGGCTTTGAGTTGGTTGTATCGCTCCACATACTTGTGCCGGATAACTTTGCGTAATGCTCTTTTGCGTATGAACCATCCTTGTCATAATCGTAAGCATACTGAACGCCATCACTTACAATAGCAATTACCGGGTGTCCTGCGTTTGTCGCAAGAAGTGACATTCTCATACGCTCTGGTACAACTTCTGCACCGCTTACAAGGTTGTTGGTATCGTCATATACGCTTGATAAAGCACTTGCAAGGTAAGGGTCGTCTGCTGACTGAATACGCTCAATTTCAAGCATTTCCTCTTCACCGACTGTCATTCCCTCACGGAAAAATGCCATTTGTGTTTTTTCCTTGCTTAATCCCTCTCTAGCTCTAAGTGTTGGGATTGTGTCAAAGTTAGATGGTGCAAGTGAAACCGGAAGTCCTTTGTGTGTCTTAATCCAGCTTAAATCAAGCCCCTGTTTCTTTCTTTCAGGAAACCACTGTAAACCAAGATAAGGTATCTGGTTGCTAGCGTTTTCTGTTGCCGATAATGCAATAGACTTACTGTCTAATACTTCATTAATTAACATCTATTTACCTCCTGTTATTATTCAAATACAATCATTGGAAGAGCTGTCTTAACCGCTGCGTCATATGTAACGCCTGAGTGTGCTTCTGCTACCTTTGTGTTAAGATATGCCTTTTTAAGCACTACTCCCTGTGGTCTGTCTTCTGTTACATCAAATCTTAAGATTCCGATTGCTGTTGCTGTATTATCAGCCACACCTGACTTGTTTACAGGTGTACCAGCTTTTACAATCTTCTTTCCATTCGCATCCTTTTCTGTTACCGTTGAAAAATCAAGTGTTAATGGGATTGCTTCGTTGGGCTCTCTCTTTAAAATCTGAACATCTCCTGCGTATGAAGTCTTTTCATACTGCATATTCATTTCCTTTGCCATTTCTTACCTCCTGCTATTACTGAATGTAATGTGATAAAACGTCATTGTTCTTAGCTGCATTAGATATAAGGCTTTCTGCTATCTTTTCAGCATTTGTCTTATTATCTGCACCACCTCTATTGCTGCCACCGCCCGGAATATCTTGATTTTTAGCAATCTCCTGTTCCTTAGCCTGTGCCGCAGCTGTTTCTTTTTCGGACATAATCTTGCCAAGTTCGGTGTAATCAAGGCTTCCGTCATCTTTAACAACTGTTTTTGCCTGTTCAGCAGTAATCTTGAAATTGGTCATAGCTGCTTCCCTCTGGTCTCTGATAGCATTAGTTTTCTGTAAATCTGCTATCTGCTGATTAGCTGTGTCTAAGGCTTTATTTGCCTTTTCAAGCTCCGTCAGATTGCCAGCCTGTATTTCATCAAGCTGTTTCTGTAAGTCGTCTGCTGTGTCGGCTTTAGCCTTATAGCCGTCTGCTCTGTCTTTTTCTTTCTTTGTCTCGCCATTGACCTGATTCAGATAATTGCTTATCTGCTCATCTGTTGGCTCTTCTACTCCGATTGAAATAAGATTCTGCTTTGCCTGTTCTCTTGTCATAAATTACCTCCGATTCACTACGCTTTTTTACGTTGGTTGCTCAACTTGTGATTTCTGCTATTTACCGCATAGCTGCAAAATGTATAAAATAAAAGCAGCTACCGATTATTCGATAACTGCCTTATTTTGCTGATTATTATTAAGTTGATTAACTATCTCTCGTGCTTTTTGCTCTTGTGCTTCCGCATCATCAATAGTCTTGTATATATTGTCGAGATATGGTTTTGATAAAATGAATGTCTTTTCCGCATCTCCCCATAAGCCAACTGTCTTAATTGCTATAAGTGGGTGTATGCCGCTTTGAAGTAACACTGTGAGCGTCTGCGCTTTGGTGTACATATTATCCTGTGGACTGTGATTTATCTGCACATCAAAATCTCTGACTGACAGCTTTAAATCTTCTCCTGCAAGTCTCAAGATGTTAAGAACCACTACAGCTAGTCGCTTTTCACATGTTTTGATAAGAGGGTCTTTTAATTTTGCTCTTGATTTTGAGAAGTCCCATCCATTTCTAAGCTCAACTGCTCCCTGCGTGTCTCCACCTGTATTACCTTGTTTGTTTGGAATAGCCAAAATGGATAGGGCGTTGTCTATAAAATCCTCTTTAGCCACTTGGCTTTGTGTTTGATTAAGCTCCTGTGTCATAATATCGACATCAGACTTGTTATCTTTATTCATTGACTTAACAACCAATGCATGATTTTCTTTCATCTTCTTAAAAGTCTCTTCATCCACCTCGCAATTCACGAACTTAACCCAATATTCAACAAATTGCTGTATGCTATCCATTCTGTTTGACTGCATATTATTGGTTGCATCAAGCATACCTATAATAAGTTCAATGTCAGAAAGTCTTTCGTGATTATTCGGAAATTCTACAATAGGGATTTCGCCATATGTATGTAGTTTTGCTTCAACCACTTTGCTGTCAACAATTCTAAAAGACATAGTGTCGGAAAATGCCATTTTATACCAGTTTCCATCCTCGTCTTTAAGCTCTTGCACGACAAGTATCTGTTCTTCAGTGCTCTCATTATAAATAGCATAAGTATTAAGCGGCATAGGTGCTACAATTCTGAATGGCACATCTCCTTTTTTGGGCTGTGCCGCCTTAAATGATGTGCCTGTTGCGGATTGCCACTCTCCGGCTTTAATATCTTTTTCTTGCTTATTGGCATCTGTCATGAAATCATTAAGTGTATCAACCGCTTTATTGATAGCTTCATCGTCTTTGCGGCTAATAAACTGGATTGGTTCGCCATAGCTTTGTCCTACCTTAAATTGAACCCATTCATAAGCATGATTCTCGACAATTTTATTAATTATATCTTCATTAGATAGCTTGGTTCTGTATAAAACAGGTTGGTCGCCCTTGTAGTAATTCCACAGATACTTAATAACTGGCTTATTCCAATAAAATACTCCGATTGTATCTCCAATGACCTTAACAACATTGTCAACCGTTACCCTGTCTACATTCGTATATGCAATTTTTCTACCATAACAACCTCTAACAAGGTCTTGAAAATACATTGTATTCATATCTTGCTCCTAATAAAATGTCATACCGCTTGAACTTCTGCTGTCCGGTATTTCTTTAATTTGAAAATCATCATCATCGTTAGGCACATACCATATCCATTTACGGCAGTGTTTGCACGCCAGCTTATGTGTTCTTGGGTCTTTGCTGTCTGCCTTAGTCAAAAACTTATGGCAGTTCGGACACATAATTGACTTGTCTTTGTTTGTATAAAAAATCATATTGTTACCTCGTTACATAGTAAAAGCACCGCCATAATTAAATGACGATGCTTTTCGATAAGGATTATACATGTTTATGAAATTTGCTTTGCTCATTGTAATAATACATAATTTTTTCGTCACAATCGTAACATCTTTTAATTTTTTTCAATAAATCTTTGAAAAGCCATTTTTACGCTACTTTCTGTGTTGCCACCTATGATATGTGCTATCTGAATCCAAGTCTTATTTTCTAAAAATCTAAGATTGATTATTCTTCTCATTCTACTATCGTCAACACTTGCAATAAATTCTTCAATCTCATTGGTTTTTTCTAACAAATCATCTTCAAGCAACTGCAATGTGGCTTTTCTGGCATAAAGAAGTGTTTTCTTTCTGCTGTACTCTGGGAATGGTATGCCCTCAATCTTAAAATGCTGTTTGCCGCCATCGCCGCCGCTAACAGAATCTATAACCATTTCTCCGGCTTCAATTTTGCTTATATCTTTTTCAAGTCGTTCTATCTTTAGTCTTACTTCTTTTACTTCTTCCTGTAAGTCTGAATACTGTGATAAAACTTCCTTTGTTACCATAATATCAATACCTCCTAAATGGATTTATAGCAGCTTCAACTTTAGCTGTTCTATTACCTTGTGTCATTCTTAGTGCAAAGTTTGAGAAAACATCTGGAACATCATCTAACTGTTTCTTGCCTGATACCGAATACTGCTTTAATAATGACATCATTACCCCGTAAGGTTCATTAGGCTTATAAAGTGATGAGTCTTTAAAAATAATATGTTGTAATATCCAGTTGGAACATTGGAATATCCTTGCTTCCTTATTTGTTTCAGTTGGTGTATCAGTAATGTTACATATCCAACCTACACTCTCAACTCGCTTATTAACTTCCATAGCCACTCTGTCGCCACCGGCGTTACGCTCAAACTCACACTCTTGCACTTTATTATTTACAAGCACACCTGCAGCATTTCTATATTGTTCTTCATAATCTGCCGTGTTATCGCATACGCAATCAATGCAGTAATAATCTTCTCCATATTTTTGCAATACCGGTAGTACAAAATAATCCGTACCTTTACCTTTTGTATCACATTGAGCTGTGATAATTTCTGGTTCTCCGTGTGGCAAATTAAGGTATCTGCGTATTTTGTCGTCAGGAAACAATAATCCCTCACGCTCAATAGGTTCTTGTTTATACAAACATCTATAAGAGATTTCATCCATCAAAAGTTGTTGGTCTGCAAAGAACTCTTTTGTAAAGCCGCTATACTCATAATCAAAATTACTCTCGCCTGTTACTGGGTCTACATCTGGTACGGCAATAGTCTTAACTCTTTTATTCCCTGCGTACATATTCTGTATTCTTCCGATAACGTCATGCACACTCCAACGCGTAGCAATGTGTATTTCTTTACAATTGTGTCCGTCTGTATCTTGGATTTTTCTTTGTCTAGCATCTACTGCATATTTATCCCATAGCTTATCAAGTACCATAGGATTTAAGGCTTCCTCAATTCCGCCTATCATATCATCTACAAGCAAAAATTTACTTGCACGAACTTTACCGGCATTTTTACTACCGACAGATGTGCATTGTACGCTTGGGAATGGCTTATACTTGCCTATGTTGAACTGCTCTAACTTTGCGTTAGTGCTTGTAACTGTAAGGCTAGGAAAAATTTTGTTCCACGCATATTCATCAGCATTTGTAACAATATCGTATACGCCATCGTAGTACATTCGTGTAATGTCGCCAGAATGGGAGTAAAAAAGGCAAAAATCATTAGGAAACCAGCCAGCTACTAAAGCGTTAAACATTTTTTCAATAGTCGTCTTTCCTGCTCCCGGTATCAACGACACGCACAATATATCGTATTTATCATCAATCATGCCCTGCAAAGCTTCTATTAACCCCATTTTTAAGAATTGTTTGCGGCGTGGCATATAGAAACGTTCTTTAGGTTCTCTTTTCTTTTCAAGATACATAAATGCACTATCTACTATTTTACTTTGAGCTTCAAGCAGCAACACATCATAGTATTTATCAAGCAAATCAAAGGAACTTTTATTGTCAAAGACAAACTTCTCTATCTCCCACATAGACAGCCCTATATCACGCATACAAGCCTTTTCTATAAGTTCTTTTGCCCTAGTCGTACATTTCAACATTGTGTCAATTTCGTTCTCATTCTTGGCAAGCTGGCACACGTTGTAGTAGGTTTCTATGATATTTTCATCTATTCCATTTTGTGATATGTATTTTTCGCAATCGTCTATCAGTTGATTTAATTCAGAATTCAAGAAAAGCACCTCCACTTTTCAGCAAAGGTGCTTATAGACCTCTGCCTATAATTGTTTTAGGGTAGCGCCGCAAACCTCTTATGCGGCGGTAATATATTATTTATTTAATATCAATATCTGGTACTAATCTTTCAGGGTAAAACGTCAATTCATAATGGTACTTATCTGTCCCGACTGGTTCTGTTTGTTCCATAACATAACAAGTCCAATCGTTAAGATATATATAATCTTTATAATATGTGTTCTCGCCTGTTTTGATAGTAACTACAAGCTCATTAGTACTGTTGTTGCTAAGGCTCATATACCCCTCTGCCTGCAACATAATTGTATCTGTTCTTGCATTTGTAACTGTAATTTTTCGATAGAGATTAAACTCATCTCCATCTTTTGACAGATTGTGGTTTACGACATCTGCCGTTCTACAACCAACCATTCCAAGTGCAATGCAGATTATCATTCCTAATGTCAAAAATTTCTTTTTCATAATTTCTATTCCTTTCTATGTTTTATCAGCCTTTATCTTTCTAAGGTCAGCGACTAACTCTGCTTGTTAGCCGGTAATGTTATTAAATTATCTTATAGTCTCTTCTTCCAATTTCCCATTTATGAAAAACAATAAATGTCATAAATAAAACTGTATCTCCGTTTTTCAGTTCAATAGATATTGGTAATCCTCTTCTGTCAATTTTTAATATATCATTTTTATTTTCTGACAAAAATTTATTCAATTCCCATTGTAATGTTCTTACTGTCTGTTCATTATGTACATATATCATCTTCACAAAACGCCCTTCCGCTTCTGATATTTGCATTTATAACGACCGCACATATATTTATGTATTCCTTTGCTAACATCTTCAAATGAGGAATATTCAACAGCAAATCCGCAAGTTTCAGGGTTGCACTCACAATTAGGATTTGTGTCGCAAACATTAAATGGATTTTTCTTCTTAATCCATTGATTATCTGGCGCTTCTATATCAGTCAAATCGCCAATCATCAGCACGGCCTTTGAAACTCTTACACATTCTTCTCTCTTTTTCTCATTCGTGTATTTTCCGTCTGTGTTGTATCGGCAAGTGGTCAGATTACATTCGCTCATTTCTCATAAACCTCTCAAAATCTTTCCTGCACTTGGGGCATAAATCATACTTGTGGTTATGTAATCTAAATGTATGAATATTTTCAGCTTCTGCCCATATATCACTATCTTCAAAAGCTGGCTCTAAACTTGAGTATTGTGCAATCCAAGTGAATTTTATCTTGTTTCTTGGTTTTATCTTTATCTCTTTTCCGCACCTGTCGCAAGTGTGCCATTCTTTTTGATGTTTCATTCTTACACCTTTCTGTACGGATTAAAAAATTCTTTGTCCTGTCCGATTCCAAGATGTTCTCTCAATGCAAAATTAGTTATTCTATCTCGATTAAAAGAATTGCTAACAATATAATTTGCTGACTCCCCATCTTTCCATCTGTCCGTACTTGTCATAGAATCATAAACCTGTTTATATTCTCCGGTCAGCTTGCCAAATTCAAACCATCCCAAGTCAAATGTTACTCCGTAATCATAAAATCCCCTGTCAGACCACTTTCTGACATAGTACATTAATTGCTTGTACGAAAATCCAAGCCTTTCAAAAATATTTCCAATAGTTCTTATGCTCAATTCGCGGTCGCTCGAACGCAATTTTCTTTTCTGCTCATTCACGCAAGCCCTAAAAAATATTTCTTCTAATGGTTTCACTGTTATACCTCGTACATTTTCTTGATAATTTTCATAAAATCGTTTTTGTCAATAACTTCTGTGTCTGGATATATTTCATGCAAAATGTTCTCTGTCGCATAATCTGCCTTGTCATATGCTGCAAACGGAATCCTTGAATAGTCAAGGTCAAGGATAAGGCATGAGCACCGCTTGTATGGCAAGCAATTATTTGAAAACAAAGGTGCACATATCAAAGTAAATTTATCGGTTTCAAATTCCATATACTTGTCTTTGCGCTTATATGGAATCCCTATGCCTTTAAGAATGTTTTCAAGTAACTGTTCAAAATAATATGCTTCTTTTATGTGAATTGAAGTATATGTATATATTGGTTTAGTCATTCTTCCACCAACTTTCTGCCGCACATAGGGCAATAAGCTATTTTCATTACCATTCCAACATTCATATCTTTACTGCTACACACTGCAAAAGACGGACATTTATTCAAGTCGCATGTAATTACAGGTTTATTTGACAACTTATCAATCTTAAATTTGCCATAATGCGTTATGGCAGGAATTTTTTCCTCGCAAAACTTACACATATCACTTCTTCCCCCATAAATTATCTGGTAATTCTTCGCCGCCATAAATCTTGTTAGCATATTTCTTAAATGTTGGTACGCTACAACCTGCTACTTTTGCCGCCTTTACTTGTGAAAGCTGCCCCGATATGTATAAGTTAATTGCTTCATAAAACTTATCTTTGTTTAGTGGGTGTACGCCTGCTGCCATAATAATCACTCCTTACTTTGATTTTCAACTTGATGATTATATTTTCTTACATCACTACGCATTTTAGATGGCATATTCTTATAGCCTGTATTTTGAAGTTCTGTTTTGAAAGCGTTAAAATCATCATCATTTTTGATAAATATACTGACATATTTATCAATCTGTGGTCTTGTCATAAGCACACCATTTTCAGTAAATACCTTTTTGATGTAGTTTGTATAATAACAATACCCTTTAACTTTTTCGTGGTATAATCCCCAAAAATAATCAGCGTTTTCTTTTGTTTCAAACTTTGCCCTAATCTCATTGTTAGAAATATGATTGTAACAATGTCTGCATAATGTAATTAAATTGCTCTCTCTATCATCACCGCACATTGAAGCTGTTCTTATATGCGACATTACCAACGCCCTGTATTCTCTGCTACTCTTTCCGCAATATCTGCAAGTATAATTATCTCTTTCAAAAATCTTGGCCTGTAAATCTTTATATGAACTCATAATGAATACCTCCTACCATTCTTTACTTTCGCACCAACTGCTCTTGCAAGCGTGATTCATAATGTTAATTAAAACCTTTTCAGAAGAAAAATGAACTAAGCTGTAATCACATTGTGCTGAAAACTTTGTATTGAAATATTCATCAACTAACATCTTGTAGTCTGTATTATCGTCCATATCACTTATAGCCGCATAATAGGTGTCTGTATATCCGTCACGCTCTATGTCGGTTTCTTTTGTTAAATTATCCACCACTCTTGATAAAACCTTATCTGTTAATGGGTAGTGATATTCTCCAGTACATTCTCCGTGTTTATCTAAAAAGTATTTAAAGAATGCTTCTACATTTTCTTTGAGTGTTTTATCATTAGTCCAATCATAAGCTATCTTACCAGCTCTACTTATCATTCTTTCTTCGGCAACTTCCCAATCACTTTGAGAATAATCGCTTATCGGCTTAAACTCTTTCACTTTTTTATCTTTGGGTAAAAAAGAATTGCATTGTTCTCTGTTAAGAGAATTACTTTTAGTATTTAATTCATTAGTATTTTGTATATTAATATTTAATTCATCAGTACTTAATTCATTAGTATTTAATTGTCCGCGGTTTTCTACCTGTTGGTGTTCAACCCCTAGATTTTCTGTATCTTGTTTTTCTATTTTCTGTTTATATGGCTCTTCGTAAACCTCATAGGTGTACTTTATTCTTCCACCATTGCTTTTTGTTGGGTTTTCTTTAGTAACCACAACATAATTATTATCCCTTAACTCATTTAAAGCCGATTTAACAGCTGTTTCATTCTCTTTACTTATTGCAACTAACCCAGCTATTGAATAATCCCAATTATCGGGCAATGAAAGCATTACGGACAATAATCCTTTTGCTTTCAAACTTAACTTTTTATCTCTTAAATGAGTATTACTCATAACTGTGTAATTTTTTGTTTTATGCACTCTAATTGTTGCCATAATCGAATACCTCCGCTTGATATTATTTATGTATGCCTGTGATACACACTCCGCTTAATCAATAAAAACAACAAACAGGCACAGCGGAAGTGCTTTTCGCTTCGTCAAGCTAGTTTGTTGTAATTGGATAGACAGGACTTGAACCTGTGACTACTTGAATAAATCAAGTGTTACTCCCAACTGAACTACTATCCGTCAACTTGCAAGAATTTCTGACAAGTTGAAATAAAAAGACTAGCACAGAGAGATTAAACAATTCACATTTATAAATTCTTTGGAGGTCATTTATACGCTTAAAAATATTGTTTTGAGGGAATATAAAGTGCTAGTCTTAACAGCAGTATAGGCTATGACACCTATAACAGGTCGTGGCAAAGCTGGATGGAAGTGGTTACGCCCGTGCAGTTGGACTGTTCAAAGAAAGCGGCTTCGCTCGCTGCCTATCCCTTATGGATAACTGCCTAATTATGAGATAATTATTACGTGTTGTTCACACATAAAACCTCACGGACTTTCTGACAGTCCTTAACAGCTCTCGCTATGAGGTGAAAGGAGAACTTAATGTCATGGTAATTCCACCAAACCAGTAAGTTCAAAGGTGCAAGTAACGATTAAGTACTTGCGAACTACCCCTATCAGAATCGAACTGATGATGTAAGAATCAAAATCTTATGCCTTGACCGCTTGGCTAAGGGGCAATTAAGCTACTCTTTATTTTCAAAAAGTGCTGCAATATCATTTGTGCTATCAATCTGTTCTACAAAGTTATCTGTGCCGTTAGGATTCGTGTCTGGATTACCATTGCAATTTTTGCAAGGCATTTCAAACCACATTTTAAATTTATACAAACAATTACAGCAATCTTCCTCCGGCTTAAGCATTAGACATCACCTGCCTGTCTGTGATTAGCTCTGTAAGTGTCAAAACCGTCCGGATAACGTGCTATAAGTTTATCTATGTTTGTCTGCATTACATCATCAAGATTAAAACCGCAAGCTTCACAAATCATAGCAACGTACCATAAAACATCGCCACACTCTTTCTTAAGATGTTCTAAGTCTATGCCTTTTTCGTGGAATATGCCCTTTTTAACAAGGTCTGATACTTCTCCAGCTTCACCAGTTAAACCTAAGACGCCATTAAGAAGTCCTGCTATGTCATTTATGTTGCTACACTTAGCATTGTTTTCTGTTAGAGGGCTAAGTGGAAGCTTACCAGTTAATTCAGTATATAATCTACGATATGCCTTTTTATCGTTAGTACGCATAGCCAATTTTTGGTATTCATTGCCCTGCATTTATAACTCCTAACTCTTTTTTATTTTTTAAAAATTTTTGGAATTTATTCAGCCGACTAGCTGATTCTCTGATGTGTTTATTGAATATCTTGTGATTAATTAATATGTGTCTATTATACATCTAATTAGCTTAAATGTATAGATGTTAATTGAATTATTTTTAATTAAATATATAAGTGATTTATTAGTGTTAATTATATGATTAATAGTTAGGTGCTATTTATATATAATTATATAATATGTGTATTATGTGGTGATAATAATATAAATATATATTAATATATAAGGGCTTTTTGTTATTTTGGATAATTGAGCGACTTAGTTGGGGCGTGTTCCGGAGGTAAATAAACCCCCTCCGCCCTTATCCGTGTAATTGTGTCTATTTTATGCCATATCCTCAAACAATTAACACAATTAACACCATATCCATACCATAACGCCGATAAACCTTAATTTATCAGCGTTATCTAAATGCTTACCGCTCATAAGCCCAGTATTTAAGCGGTTTCTAAGCTGTTTAAATTGCTTTAGAATTGTTTATTGTGTTTATCTGCTGTTTATCTGCTAATTGTGTATTATTTTGGCTCAATTGCTGGCGTATTTCTGCGGCTGTTAGAGCTGTTTTATTAGTGTTTTCTCTGCTAACGCCGGGCAAGTTCCAAGCAAAATGTCTGTTAAGTATTGCAAGAATTCCAACCGGGTTTTTATTACCTGTTGCGAGCTTGTTCGATAGGCTTTCTTCACGAAAAATGCGCAATTTTTCCGCAAGGTCGAAACTTTTTGTACTTAGTTTTCTATCTTTCGTTCCCCAATCATATATAGTATCTCTATTAATTCCAGTTAATAAACTAAAACCTATAATACTACACTCTTTATCATATACAGCACATAAATAATAATATATATATAAT
>ERZ1034973.89-NODE-89-length-57745-cov-17.819761_pt1 | contig 57745 bp, 85 predicted proteins | sample MGYA00520686_ERZ1034973 | MGnify/ENA primary metagenome ERZ1034973 (study PRJEB33766, sample SAMN09781775) | gut metagenome | biome: gut microbiome | host: Homo sapiens | place: Madagascar | study: EMG produced TPA metagenomics assembly of the PRJNA485056 data set...
CCTACGCACGCTTCGGCAGCGTATGGGCATCGGCGGATGTCTGACATGCCCGGCAGCAGTGGAAGCGGCGCGGTTGCCCCACCTGCATTTAGTCCGCAAAACGGGTTTACACAGGTGGACGACGACGAACTGCCATTCTAGCAGATTATCAAAACGGGAGGAATGTACATGGAACGAGAAGATTTATATAAACTCCGCGGAGGGCTGAAGAACATCGCTCATCTGCGGGAGGAAATCGCGGCGCTGGAATCGCGGAGGCTATCCCCCCGCATTACAGCATACGGCTCAGAGCGTGTGCAATCCTCCAGCCGGGGCGACATTATGCCTGAACAGGCGGCGCAAATGGATGCGCTGATAGCGCGGTATCGAGCCGAGCTTAACGGCACGCTCGCCCTGCAAGCCGAGTTTGAGCGCATGATTGAGCAGCTCAATCCGCTGGAAAAGCGTATCATGCGTTACTACTACATAGACGGCATGATCTGGGAGCAGATATGGCAGGAGACCAACTACTCGACGCGGCACCTGCTGCGCCTGCACCGCGGGATTATGGACAAGCTGTTCCCGTCCGAGCAGAAAACCGGCTGAAAGTTGAGAAAAGCGCAAACATGTCATAACATGTCACCCTGTTCCCGTTGTATAATGTAATCAGTTAAAAAAGCGCGAGCGTCTGGCCGATTGGCCGGGCGCTTTTTTCATGCGGGCAAAGAGGAAATCCGAGTGAAAGAGTGAAACACATGGACGGAAATCCTCAAAAGGAAAAATACACGCAAAAGCTGGACATTATCCACTACAAGCCTACCGGGAAAAAGCCGAAGCTGTCAGAACTGATTGACGAAAGGAAAACTCATGAGCTTCTAACGGATATTATCCTTTCAAAGGTTAGCTGGGATGAACGGCGTTTTCTTATCAAAGCGACCTACCGACATCTTGCCTTTAACTATCAGAAGATTGCGGAATATTACGCACACGCTACCAAAGAAATGCAAGAGCTTATGGAAAAGTCGGCGCTGGTTATCATTGATTACGACAACGCGATTGAGAATGGATATGCGCGATTCTCAAGGCGTATTGATAAAATGACTGATGCCGATGCGTGACGATTTTGCAGTTTTCATACTCTCTCATGGTCGTCCGCACAACGTCAAGACATACAAGACGCTGGTAAAACAGGGGTACAGCGGCAAGTGGTTTCTTGTGTTGGACAATGAGGACGAAACAATCAACGAGTACATGGATGAGTTCGGCGAGGAAAACGTAATCGTCTTTGACAAGGCAGCAATAGCCAAGACATTTGACCAAGCGGACTTATCAGACGACCGGCGCACGGTTGTATATGCGCGCAATGCTTGCTTTGACATTGCCAAGCAATTAGGGCTGCGCTATTTTCTGGAGCTGGACGACGACTATACTGCTTTTCGTACCAGATATGAAGAAGATGGGAAGCTGAAATCGAGGCTCGTGTCCGATCTGGATTATGTGTTTGACGCAATGGTTGATTTTCTGGCGGACAGTGGCGCGCTTACCGTGGCATTTTCGCAAGGCGGAGATTTCATTGGTGGACTGGGCAATGCGTTCTGGAAGAATCGAACCAAGCGCAAGGCCATGAACACGTTCTTCTGCGACGTCAACAAGCCATTCAAGTTTGTTGGACGGATAAACGAGGACGTGAACACTTACACGCTTCTGGGCAATCAGGGTGAACTTATTTTATCCGTTGCCGACGTTCAGTTCGACCAGTTGGACACACAAAGCAACGCGGGCGGGATGAGCGATGTATATCTCGACAAAGGGACGTACCTCAAGTCATTCTATTCGGTGCTGTTCTCACCTCAATGCGTGAAGGTTATCGAAATCGGAAGGCATAAGAGGCCGCATCACCGAGTTGCATGGAATAATTGCACGCCTATGATTATGGATGAAAAGACCAAGCGATAGACGAAAAAACCAAGCGATAAACGAAGGGAGTGTTGCAGGATGGCGAAGTTGACGGCAAAGCAGCAGCGTTTCGTCGATGAATATCTTATCGACCTGAATGCGACACAGGCCGCTATTCGGGCGGGTTATACAGCAAAGTATGCCAACACAAACGCATCAAAACTACTACAAAATACTACAATTCGGGACATGATTGCAAAGCGAATGGCCGAAAAGGAAGCCGAACTCATAGCAAGCCAGGACGAGGTGCTGCGCTATCTTACCGCGGTCATGCGCGGCGAATCGCACGCCGAGGTCGTTGTGGTGGAAGGCGTGGGCGAAGGCTGCTCCGAGGCCCGCACCATGCAGAAAGCGCCGGACGAAAAGGAACGGCTCAAGGCCGCCGAGCTGTTGGGTAAACGCTATGCCCTGTTCACTGAGAAGGTCGAGACAGACACGGATATGGAGCTGAATATTCATGTGGACTATGGCGACGAAAATGGTTAGAAAGCTTATCCATAAAATCAGGAAGCATAGATTTTGCAAAAACAACGGCTATCGCTGCCCTGAATGTATTTACCACGAGTTTGTTTTTAATGGGATCATGTTCCGTGGAATCAGATGCCTGTATAGGGATGGTGCTGAATGAACCTCAATGTACAGGCAAACCCTTGCTTCCGCGAGGTAGATCATTCTCATAAGCGCTATATAGTCATGAAAGGCAGCGCAGGCAGCGGCAAGAGCGTTGACACGGCTCAAAACTACATACTGCGGCTGATGCGGGACAAGGGGCGCAATCTGGTTGCCATGCGCAAGTCGGACATAACGAACCGCGACAGCACCTTTGCCGAGCTGACCGGCGCGGTGTATCGGATGTTCGGCAGCAATGCCGAGCGGTACTGGCGCATAACGCAGTCGCCGCTCTCCCTCACCTGCCTGCATAACGGCAACAAGATTATTTTCCGCGGTGCCAACGACGATAAGCAGCGTGAGAAGCTCAAGTCCATTACCTTCCAGCGCGGCAAGCTGACAGACGTATGGCTGGAAGAAGCGACCGAGTTTACGCAGGCTGACCTTGAAATCATAGACGACCGTCTGCGCGGCGACTTGCCCGAAGGCCAGTTCTATCAGATACGCATGACCTTCAACCCGGTTTCGGCGACGCACTGGATAAAGAAGATTTTCTTCGACATACCCGACCCGAACGTGCTCACCCACCACTCGACCTACCTGATGAACCGGTTCGTCGATGACGCTTACAGGGCACGCATGGAGCGCAGGAAGCTGGTAGACCCAGAGGGCTATCGCATATACGGCCTCGGCGAATGGGGCGAAATCGGCGGCCTGATCTTGCATAACTGGGAAGTAAAGGACATATCGCAGAGCCTTAATGACTATGACGACATCTCCCTTGGCATGGACTTCGGTTTCAACCACGCCACGGCCATTCTGCTACTGGGGATTAAGGACGACGATATATATGTGCTCGACGAGGTTTACGAGCACGAGAAGGACACCAACGAGATAATTGAAATCGCCTTAAAGAAGGGCATTCCGACGAACCGCATTATATGGTGCGACAGCGCTGAACCTGACCGCATTCTCATGATGCAAAAGGCGGGCTTTCGCAAGGCGCTGGCCGTAAACAAGGGCGGCTCTGCGGGGTCTGTTAAGGCTCAAATAGACTGGCTCAAGCAGCATCGGATATACGTCCATCCCCATTGCGTGAACGTGATAAAAGAGATGCAGCAATGGAAATGGAAAAAGGACGAGCAGAGCGGCGAGTATCTGGACGAGCCCGTGCCGGTCATGGATGACGCTATGGCCGCGCTGCGGTATGGCGTGGAGAGCTGGCGCAAGGCCAACACCGCGGTTAAGGCGGCGAGGAGGATTTAGATGTGCAGGCATATATGGAAAACGATTAACGATGTGCGCGTCTGCCAGCGCTGCGGGCTGACTGTGCGGCTGCTGGACGGCGCTGTACTGTTCGACCGCAAGCTCCCCGACGTGAAGAAGGGTGGCGGGAAGCGTGATTAAGGACGAACAGAATATACGGCATAAGTCGCAAAAGTACCCCGATTTCACTGCCGAGATAGAGGCCATTGAAAAGGGCGGTATTACCGACAAGCTGCTCAACCGCATAATCAAGAAGCACAAGAAGAACGCCGATTATAATAGGAGCCTGATAGATCGGTATGAAGCGTTGGCCGAGCATGTGCCGATTTTCAACCGTGAGCCGCGCTTTACCGATGGCGACAAGACAGACATCATCAATCACACGATTAACAACGACTTCTTTTCCGAAATCGTGGATTTCAAAACCGGCTATTTCGCGGGCAACCCTATCGCCTACTCATACGCTGATACGCACGAGGCGATGGAGACAACCGGCGACGCGGGCGACAGCTATGAAGAAATGCACGCGGCCCGCGAGCAGGCGACCAAGGCCATTACAGATTTTACCACGCGCACGAATATTTATGATTGCGACATGGAATGCACCAAGTATGCGGCGATATGCGGCTACTGCGGGCGGCTGTTCTACATCGACCCGGACGGCGACGAGCGCGTGATGGTCGTGCCCCCTAACGAGACTATCATACTATCAAAGACGCGCGACATTACTCAGCCCACCTACGGGCTGCGCTATTACGTCGTTACGGACATAAACGACACCCAGATAGTCAAGGCCGAGTTCTACGACGACGAGTATATCTACTACGCCGAGGGCTTTAAGGGCGACTTGCACATTATCGGGTGGCAGACTAACCTTTTCGGCTGCTGCCCGCTGCAAGGCATACCCAACAACCGCGAGATGATGGGCGACGCCGAGAAGGTGCTGGAGCTGATTGACGCCTACGACCGGGCGCTGTCGGACGCCAACAACGAGATTGACAGCTTTGCCAATGCGTATATGGTGTTCGAGAACGTAAGTCTGAGTGATGACGAGTTCCGCAAGGCGCAGGCCAGCGGTGCCTTCCAGTTCTTCACCGGCGGCACTGACGGCAAGGTGTATTTCCTCACAAAGGACATCAACGACGGATTCATCGAGCACCATCTGGACCGGCTTCAGGAAAACATTTACCGCTTCTCCAAGACGCCCGACATGAGCGATGAGGTATTCGGCACTGCGAGCGGCATAAGCCTTAAATTCAAGCTGACGGGGCTGGAGACGAAGTGCGGCATGTTCGAGGCCAAGATGATTTCGGCAGGCGCGTACATGTTCAGGCTGCTGGCGAATATATGGGGCAAGAAACAGATCAAGATTGACCCGCTCCAGTGCGTGATGAACTTCAAACGCAACTTCCCGCTCGACCTGCTGAGCGAGGCGCAGGCAACGCAGCAGCTTATCGCCGCCGGGCTGCCTAAGCGCGTGGCGTATGAGATTGCCCTGTCATGTGTGGATGATGTAGAGTATGTCATGCAGCAGATCGAGGAAGAGAAGGACGGCATACAGGTTCCTTCGCTTGTTGATGATGACGAGGAGGACAAGGAGGAGCAGACTTGAATCTTGATGTACTTGTAATCCTTGAAAAAGATGGAGCGGTCATCAACCGCTTTGGGGGAAGCAGTGAAGGGCTAACCCCGCCAGCAGAAGATAAAATAGCAATCCTTGATCAGGCTGTCCTAGACATGTCTGTGCTGGCATAAGGAGGCTAATATGGCATACAAAAAGCAAAACTTCGCGCGAGGGCAAACGCTGTATGCGTCGCAGTTGAACGCGATGGATGGACAGATTGCCGCGAACGAGGCGGCGATTAAAGAGAACAAGCGGGCGATTGAAGCACTTCCGTCTGGCGGCGGGACAACGCTGACGGGCGCGCAGGCCGCGACGCTCGACGCAGGTAGTGCGGCCACAGCGGAAATAGTAGACACGGTTGACGGTAAGGTGCTGAAAATAGGCGTGCCACGCGGCGAGAAAGGCGATAAGGGCGATACCGGCCCGCAAGGCGCTCAAGCGAACGTTGATACGACGCTTACGGTGAGCGGCGCGGCGGCGGACGCGGCGGCGGTGGGCACGCGGTTTGGCGCGGTCGAGGGCGCGCAGACGGTGCTTGAGGGGCGCGTCACTGCGCTTGAGGGCAGCAGTATTGCCGTGGATAATACGCTTACACAAAGCGGCAAGGCCGCGGATGCTAAGGCGGTAGGCGATGCTGTGCAGGGCTTACAGGCGGCGCACGACAATCTGGTGGAGCAGGTGGGCGCTATTCAGCCGGGGCTGACGCAAGCTGAAAAGAGCGCGCTACTTACCCTGCTGGGCGCGGCGGCGTATGGCAGCGATGATATGGCCGCAACGTATGCGTCGCTTAAAGCCCTATGGGAGGGCGGCGACGTGCCGGTAATGGCGGTCAACGTAACGCCCACAACACTGAACATGACGATGGGCGGCACGGCAACGCTAAAGGCCACGGTAATACCCGGCACGGCAACCGATAAGACGGTATCGTGGAGCGTCAGCCCCACGGGCATAGTGAACGTAAACGGCGGCAATGTAGAGGCTGTAAGCGTGGGCGAATGCGTGATTACCGCGACGGCGGGCGGTGTATCGGGTACATGCACAGTAAGCGTACAGGCGGCGGCGATACCGGCGACAGAGATTACGCTAGACAAGAATGCACTCGAACTGACGGAAGGCGGCACGGCGACGCTTACCGCGACAGTTACGCCCGTAAGCAGCACGGATAACGTTGTCTGGTCTGTCAGCCCGGCAGGATTTGCGACGGTCACAGGCGGCGTGGTGAAGGCACTGAAAGCGGGCAATTGCACAATCACGGCCACGGCGGGCAGCAAGTCGGCGACGTGCGCGGTGACAGTTAAGGCAAAGATCATTGCGGTGCAGTCGGTCACGCTGAACAAAAATGCGTTGACGCTGGCCGTGGGCAAGAATGAGACGCTGACGGCCACTGTACTGCCCGCGAACTCAACCGACAGAACGGTAGTATGGAGCGTAAGCCCGAGCGGATTTGCAACCGTCGCGGGCGGCGTGGTGACGGCTCAGGCGGCGGGAAGCTGCACGGTGACGGCGAGCTGCGGCGGGAAAAGCGCGAGTTGTGCGGTTACGGTGGAATCCGCGATAAAGGAAGTCACGGTCGATACGGCCATCGCGGGCACCGGGCGCGTATGGAATACCCGCACGCCGCTATGTCAGTCACTATTTGTACCGTTGACCATAAAGCAAGACTTTACGCTCAAGAAGCTGGACTTCATGATAAATCTTGCAAAGAACACAAGCATAGAAGTAAGCTTCTACAACAAAACCGAGGGCAAAAACGAGGGCACGAACGTTACGCTCGCGGGCACCGAGGGCGATTATCATGCGGTAGTTGACTTTGGCGGCGTGGACGTGCTGGCGGGCAATGAATATCAGATATGGCTCAATTCTACGGAAAAAGACGCAATGTGCTACCCGTATGTGCGTGACGCGGTGATCGCTAAGAACGATTACTTTGATATAACCGGCACGGCATACCGATGGAACAATTCTGTTATTAAGTATCTGGGCTATGTCGTGCTCACTCAGGACACTAGCGCAAACATCGAAGTGAAGAGCATTGCGCTTAGTCAAAATGCGTTGACCTTGCGTGTGGGCGGCAGTGCGACGCTTAAAGCGACTGTCGTGCCCAGCAATGCGACCGACCGCAAAGTCGTATGGAGCGTATCGCCCAATGGCTATGCAACCGTCACGGATGGCGAGGTAAGCGCGACGGCGCCGGGCAACTGCGTAATAACTGCGACGGCGGGCGGCAAGTCGGCTACGTGCGCAGTGACGGTCAAGGCAGCCGTCACGCCAACGGTGCTGTACGAACTGCCCAATGAAACGACGCTGGTATCGTCCAGCAAACAGTCAATTGACACGGGCGTTAAGCTGTTTGAAAACGCCGGAACGGAGCCGCCCGCGTACACGATACTGCTTGATATGGCGGTGGCGAGCGATATATCGTACAACACCAACCTGTCTCCGTGCATCATGCACGCATATGATGAGGTAGGCGACAAGATGGGCACGAACCTTGCTATCTGGGGCAACGGCAAGGTAATGCTGAGTTACAACGGCGATACGCAGGCGTTCGCGGGCGTAACCAAACCCGCCGACATGTTCACGCGCGCCAAATACGCGATACAGATTAACGGTCTGAAGATACGCTCGTGCAAGGCGGGCGCGCTGGGCGATTGGACTACGGGCACAAACGCACTGGAAAACATCGACGAGACGCTGCTATTCGGTGCGGGACGCGGCTCGGACGGCAGTCTGACGCGCTATTTTGACGGCACTTTTTACGTGATTAAGGTATACAGCGGCTTGCTTAGTGACGACGCGCTGAATGAATTTTTGCAGGGGTGATTAGATGATATACGACGTTAACGGCACGCCCACGGGCATTGCATACTACGACACGGTGGCGGCGATGAAGGCCGCCGCCCCCGCTGTGGGTACGGTTGTGGCGACGGGCGGTTACTATGCCAAGGGAGATGGCGGCGCGGCGATGTACTCTGTGAGCGACGCGGCGGGCGCGACGGTCAACGGCTGCACGTCGTTTACGAGCGGCGGCAGGGTGTTTGAAATGCTGGACGACGGGCGCGAGCTGAACGTGCTCAAATGCGGTATGCGCGCGGATGGCACGACCGATAATCTTGCGATCTTTGGCCTGATAAAGGCGGCCTATCCGGTGCGCACGCTGTACTTTCCGGCGGGCGTGTATGCCTTTGCGGGTTCGCTGGTTTTTGACAGGTGCTATTGTATACTTGATAACGCCGAGCTAAAGTGCACATCGCCCGGCATAGTGGGACGGTTCGTGGAGATTCGCGGCCAGATGTACCCGCCTGAGCACCCTCAGGACGATATGTTCATCAAGGGCAATGGCATTATCAACGCTAACTTCAAGGCAAATACCTGTCTCGCCGTGGCTAGGCAGAAGCATACCTTAATCGACGGCGTGCATATAAAGAACTTCCAGCGCTACGGCATAATGAGCAAGTTCACCGACGATTCGCTGGGACAAAACCTCTCGTATGAACTGGAGGTCACGGATTGTCTGATAACCAACGAACTGTCATACTCCGATGCAATCGGCATAGTTGACTTCAACGACAGCACCTATACCGATATTGTAATCCTGAACGTGAAAACGGCGATACAGGCGTCGGGCAGCAGCGTATTCCACAACATACATGCGTGGTGCTACGACTTCGATAACAGCGACAACCGCGCGGAGCTGCTTACCGATACGGTTTTCGCCCGGATTACCGACAACGGCGCGCGCTTTTCGGATTGCTACTGCGACACGTATCAAAAGGGATTCGTGTTTGCAAGCAACATATCGCTGGCATATGTGAGCAACTTTAAGTGGTTTATCAATCTTGAGACGTGGCCGGACGGCGTTACGCCGGTGGCCTTTAACGCGGGCACCAATAAGACCGAATACAAGGTTTTCGGCGCGCGCGTGCCCAAACAGGGCATTACCAAGTTCAGCGACGTCAGTCTTACCGGCACCGGGTGCGAGTTTTACGGCGTGGTGTCGGATGCGGATAACGCGCCGACTACTTAACCTGTTGGATAATCACGGCCACGGATGACGTGCTGGAAATAATGTACGAGGATTAATAACCGGAGGTGATGCGGCATGGCCAAAGACATTGAATACTATCTGGCGCAGGCACGCCGTATCGCCGAGCACCGGGAGGCGGGCGCAGAGAAAGCCATTCGCAAGGAGTTCAAGGAGCTGCTCAAGAGCCTGAAAACATACATTGCCAGTGTGCATGAGCAGTATGCGGCGGGCGACGGCTCTCTCTCCTATGCCGACCTTCAAAAGGCGGGTTACGATGCCCGCTTCCTTGAAGAAATTGAAAGCCGCATATCCGTCGCCACGCCGAAGGTTGCAAGGGAGCTGCACCAACTTGTAAATGATACTTACGAGTTGAGCTACAAGAGCATGGTCGAGGGCGTGGATAAGGTTCTGGCCGGAGCGGGCATTGACGATGTGTTTTCCAATGCTGTGGCAATCACGCCGGAGCAGATAATGAAGGTCGTCAAGAATCCGATCATGGAAGTGGCGCTCGAAAAGAACCACCGGGACATCGTGTACGACATCAAGCAGGCCGTGGCGGTCGGACTGATGAACGGCGACCGCTACGCCACTGTTGCCCGGAAAATCAGCGTTGCGTTGGATAAGGAAAACGGCCCTTACAAGAACGCCATGCGCATTGCCCGCACAGAGGCACATCGCGTCCGGGAAGCTGGAAACATGGACGCAGCCCGGAGTGTGGACAAGGAAATGCAGGGCACTTCTACCGGCTTGCGCATGGTCAAGACATGGCGCACCATGAAAGATGAGCGCGTGCGCCCCCAGAGCAGACGCAGAAGTAAAAAGGGCGGCTGGACCTCCAAGATGGGCAAAGGCCCTAATCATATGAAGCTGGAAGGCCAGACGGTGCTTGCCGATGAGCCGTTCGACCTGCTGGATGGGAACAAGGCAGAGGCACCGGGTCAGAGCGGTGTGGCCGGGCATGACATTAACTGCCGCTGCTATGTGTCATATGACATGATGACCGACGCGGAGTTCTTCAAGAAGACCGGGGGGCACTTTCCGGGGTGGAAAGAACATGGGAATGCCACTGAAACCATTGAAAAATCTGGGGAAAATGGTATAATGGAGAAGCCGGATATTCCAATATTGTATGCTGTTGGCGCATCGGGCAGGAACTACCCCGTTAAGCTGCCAAATGGAAATCACACAAAACTTGCGCCGGGCACGACAATTACAAAAGTTAAGGTATTCGCGGGTAAGGGGACAGATATGCCTATACGGCAAGCAAAAGTACTGTCCGAACTCTATAAGAATTACAACGTCAAGCCATCCGAATGGCAAAAAGTTCGCGGAGATGCTTATGTGATGCTAGACGGGGATAAGAAACATGCAGAGATTCATTGGTATGAATCAGGCGATTTGCGTGTGGAAATGAAAGTAAAGAGGTTTTTTGAAGATGAAAGTTAAGTATATCGGCAATAAAGGCAGCACGCTGTCTGTTATGAAAAACAAGGTATATGAGTGCCTTGGAATAGAAAAAGGCTGGTATAGGATCATTGACGAAACCGATGAAGATTATCTGTACCCGCCGGATGATTTTGTAGTCGTTGAAAACTAAAAGACAGAGCACTTTGCGAAAGCAGGGTGCTTTTTTTGTTGGGCACTGGAGGTATCAGTGATGCTCCTTGATGTAATTGTGCGATTAATCAGACAAGGAGGTGCGATTGACATGGGTGTCAATCTGCCAAGCATCACGAAAGACGACGAGGGCAAGTACCTCATGGTAAAGGATGGGCGGCCCGTATGGAGCGCAATACCCGTTAAGTACGTGGAGAGCCTGGACTATGACAACATGCTGAACATACGGAGCCTGTCGAGCGGGTCATATGTGCTGTATGGCAAGTTCCAGCCGTTTGCAGGTTCGCCGTCTGTGCTTACGTTCTCCAGTGCATTGCTGGTGAACATAATCACCAAGACGTCGGGCACGTGGGCGCAGGTATTCTATCCGGCCAGCAACCAAGTGCAATTCCTCTCGATTACAAATGACAACTACGAGCGGACGAATATCCCGCTGAATGACCTTTACGCGCTACTGGATCAAATCGGCGCTTGAGGAATATATGGCAGGAGGACGACAGTGTGCAGAAAGTCCGTAACCCGTGCAGGAGGTGGTAATCGGTGGATGAAATCGAGGTTTACAACGGCTTGGACAGTACCAGCATAGTGAAGGCGCTGTCCGCGAATCAGGGCAGAGTGCTGAACGAGAAGATTATGAACGTCGCAAGCGTGACGGACATAGACGCAATATTCGACTAATCAGTGGAGGTAATGACATGGCTTTTGTCCCTACCTATTCCACAAATGAGATTTGGCGTGACAACGACCGAACGAGATGTCTGACGGACGACCTTGACGCGATTGAGAGCGATATATCGGCGCTTGAAACCGGCAAGGCCTCCAGCAACCATACACACCCGACGAGCCAGATAACGGGGCTGGCGGACGCTCTGGCGGGCAAGGCCTCCAGCACGCACACGCACAGCGCCGCCGACGTGGGAGCGGCTGCCGCTACGCATAACCATGACGCCAGCTACGCGGCGCTATCGCACACGCACGCGCAGTCCAACATTACCGGGCTGGGCACCGCCCTATCAGGCAAAGCCGACGTCGAGCACACGCACGACCAAGGCGATATAACGGGTCTGACGGGAGCGCTAAGCGGCAAGGCCGCAGCTACTCATACTCATGCACAGAGCGACGTTACCGGGCTTGCAGCGGCGCTTGAAGGCAAGGCGGCGGCCAACCACACTCACACCGGCTATGCTTCGTCCACGCACACGCATACACCGGCGAGCATAGGCGCGGCGGCTGAAACCCACGGCCATACAATCGCCAACGTGAGCGGGCTGAGTGACGCGCTGGCGGGTAAAGCGGCTGCAAACCATACGCACAGCTACAACGACCTTACCAATAAGCCCACCATTCCGGCGGCATACACTCATCCGGCAACGCACCCGGCAAGCATGATTACAGGGCTTTCCAGCGTGGCTACAAGCGGCAAATACAGCGATTTGACCGGGAAGCCTACCATTCCTACGATTCCCGCTTCCCTGCCCGCAAACGGCGGCAATGCGGACACGGTGGATGGGAAGCACGCGTCAGCATTCGCGCAGGCCAATCATGTTCATGGCACCACGCCTGTGACCGAGGCAAATACCGATCTTGATAATTATTCTGTCGCGGGGGTTTATTCCTTTGCCGCCGCGTATCAGCCAGTCAACAGACCTTCCGGTACATCCAACGGATGGCTGGTTGTTGTCCCGTGGACCAGCAATCCGACGACGCAGACAGTCAAGCAGTTCTGGCTCAGGCATGGCAGCATCAGCTCGAACGACCACGAGGTATACACCCGCACGAAAATCGGCGATTACGGCTGGAGTTCTTGGGCGAAGGTCATCACATCGAAAGATATGACGATTACCAAAGAAAACGGCGATGTATATGTGTCGTGGACGGGTCAGGATGTCGTCGCAAAGCTGACCGCGCTTGCTCCCGGCATGTATACGGCCTATTCGCGCGGCGGTGCGTCTGCTGGCACGACGAACGCTCCGAACGGCACGGAGGGATTCCGGTATCTCATCCATAAGACGGGTGAAAACACCACGGATTATGGCTGGGCGATTGCCTTCGGCACATCGGGATCTGTTTACGCCGGGTATCACGATGCCGGAACATGGCGCGGGTGGCGAGCGCTATACAAAGGACTGCCGGACGTATTATGGAGCGGCGTATACTACATGAGCGCCAACCAAACCGTTACGCCGACTAAGAAGCTGTCGGAATGCAGAACGGGCTGGATGCTGCTATGGAGCGATTACGATGTAAGCACGGGCAAAGCAAATGACGGCGATTTCGTAACGACCATTATACCGAAATGGAACCCGTCTGGTTCGACATGGGCGGGCAAGTCGTTCTACTGCGACATTCCGCGGTACATAGGCGCGAATCAGTCAGATGTGACGACGGAAAGCCGCATCATCAAGATGATATATGTACACGACAACAAGATTGTCGGTCATGCGGCGAACAACCAAGGTGCCCGCACAGACGTTGTTCTGCGGGCTGTGTATGAAATCTGACGGTATAGGAGGCTATCATCATGAGTAAGCTAATCAATCTGACCGGTCTTACCCGCTTCTGGACGAAGGCGAAGGATTACATCGACACCGCGCTGAATGGCAAGGTGGACAAGGTAACTGGCAAGGGTCTTTCTACCAATGACCTGACCGCGACGCTGAAAGGCAACTACGACGCAGCCTATACCCACAGCAATAACAGCGACGTCCATGTGACCGCCGCTCAGAAGACCGCGTGGGACGGCAAGGCGGACGGCGACCACAACCATAACGGCACGTATGCGGCCGCTTCCCATTCTCACGCATATGCCGACCTGACGGGCAAGCCCACGATTCCCACGAAGGTTTCCCAGTTGACGGACGCCGCCGACTATGCCAAGAAAACGGACATTGCCGGTGTGTACAAGTACAAGGGCTCTGTCGCAACCGTCAGCGCGCTGCCCACTACCGGCGTTGCCGAGGGTGATGTGTATAACGTCGAGGCGGATGGCGGCAATTACGCATGGACCGGCGATGCGTGGGATGCACTGGGCGGCACTGTTGCCATTGAGGCCGCGACGAACGCTGAAATCGACGCTATCTTCGCCTGATCGGAGGGATGAAGCATGACCTTCATTACCCTTGAAGGGCTGCGCCGCTTCTGGCGGAACGTCAGCCAGCGAGCGACTGCCATTTACACGGCAGCGTCGTCGGATGGCGTGTCTTATACCGTGACGGTTCCGGGCGTTACGGAACTAAAGCACGGAATGAGAATCACCATCAGCCCGGCGCGCATGTCGGCGTCGGCAAGCCCGACTTTGAACGTGAACGGGTTGGGCGCGCACGGCATTCGGCTACCGCTCACTTTCAACAACGTCGCTGCCGCCACGCCGAACATCGCAACCTTTTACTCTGCGGGCAAGCCGCTTCTACTGATGTACGATGCGACTTATGCAGGGGGCGTTTGGAAAGCGATGGAGAAGCCCTGCGTATCTGCGCAGGACCTTTACGGGACTGTGCCGATAGAGAGCGGCGGCACTGGAGCTGACAATGCAGCAGACGCGCTGACCAGCCTCGGCGCGGCAAGCAAAGCCTCTCTGGACGCGCTTGCGGCAAGGGTTGCGGCGCTCGAATCCAAGTAAACATTCAAGGCACCATTTTCGTGAGGTTACGGAAATGGTGCCTTTTCTATGCTGTCGTAGCTCAAATGGCAGAGCAGCCGTCTTGTAATCGGCAGGTTGAGGGTTCAAGTCCCTCCGGCAGCTCTCCGCGGGCAGCAGGCCCGCGGACCCTCCTTAATAAGCTGCGGCCCGTAAAAGCGGCTCTGATTGGTATGAGTGGGCTCTCATCCATCAGCCCCAGTGTAAGTCTGGTTGGGCTTAATTAAGTATGTGGGCGCAGGGCGTGAACTCTTGAATGTGGGCGCGTTTGCTGCGAACTCAATATATATGTGGGCCCGTCAAGGCGGGAACTCAAAGGAGGCTTTACTATGGCAGAAGAAACGACGACCGTTACTGCGGCGGCGGAACAGGGTGCCACCGGCACCGAGCAGTCTGCCCCCAACAATGCGGCCAACACCGGCAATGCAACCGAAAATGCGGAGCCGCAGGGAAACGCTCCCGACGAAACCAGCATTGCGGAGCTGGTGCAGCGCGCGGTTGACCGCGCCACGAACAAGCTCGGCAACGACAACAAGAAGCTGCGGCAGCAGTTGGAAGACCTGAAAAAGTCAAAGCTGACCGCAGACGAGGCCGCGGAGCTGGAGCGGCAGGAGCGTGAAGACGCTCTCGATGAGCGCGAAAAGGCGCTTAAAGACAAGGAAAACCGCATGTACGCGATTAAGGCCATTAAGGAGGCCGGACTTGATGACGGCAGCGCCGCCTCGCTCGATCTGGTTGAGTTCGTACTGGCCGACGACGAGGACGGCATAAACACCCGCGTCAAGACCTTCGGCGCGCTGGTGCAGCGCTTTGTCAAGGCTGCGGTGGATAAGACCTTCAAGGCCAACGGGCGCACGCCCGGCGTCGGCAACGCGGCCAGTGCCGACGATAAGGACTTGACGCCCAGCAGCCTTGCGGTTCAGCTCGGCAAAAATGCGGCCAAAGCGAACGAATCTTTTAAGACAACCCTCGACTACTATTTGGGAGGTAATAAGCGATGAAGTTTACCAGCAAATCGGTAACGGCTCCTAAGGAAATCCTTTACAACGACCATTATGTCGCCATTCCCTACGATTGCAGCGACATAGCGGACAACAGCGGCATTGTGCCCGCGGGCACCATCATTCCCTCGAACGACGGCAACGCCATTGGCGTGCTGCTGAGCGACGTGACGAAGGCCGACAATCCCAACGGCACGGTTGTAATACACGGCTTTATCAAGCAGGAAGCGCTCCCGGCCAACCCCTCCAGCGCGGCCATTACCGCGCTCAAGAACGTCGTGTTCATGGATAAGCACCGCAAGCCCCAGCCGCAGAAGTACAGCGTAACGTATGATCTGAACGGCGCGACCGGTACGGCTGTGACCGACGGCAGCTCGCCTTATTCCGCGGGCGCGACTGTGACCGTTAAGGCCGCGCCGACGATAACCACTTATCCGACCGGCACTACCCAGTTTGACAAGTGGAACACGGCGGCGGACGGCTCCGGCACCAGCTATGCGGCCTCGGCCACGTTTGCCATTTACGACAACGTTAAGCTGTACGCCATTTACAAGGCCTAAGGAGGTAATGAGAAATGAAACTTACTGACATCTTTACCGCGCAGGCAATCGCGGCCAATTATACCGAGGTGGCGAGCAATGCCATCCCCTACCTCGGCACGGGTTTCTTCCCGTCCCAGAAGAAAGCCGGTCTTGACCTGAAATGGATTAAGGGCCACAAGGGCCTGCCCGTGTCCCTGATGCCCAGCAACTTTGACGCCAAGTCCACATTCCGCGACCGCGTGGGCATTTCCATTTCGGAAACCGAGATGGCGTTCTTCCGTGAATCCATGCTGGTGAAGGAAGCGGACGAGCAGGAAATCATGCGCATACAGGATTCCAACGACCCGTATGCGGCGACCGTTTTGCAGAACATTTTCGACGACGCACGCACGCTTATCGACGGCGCGAACGTGGTGCCTGAGCGCATGATAATGCAGCTCCTTGCCCCGCTCGGCGGCGAGATGGGCATTGAAGTGCAGGCCAACAACGTGAGCTATAAGTACAACTACGACCCGGACGGCAGTTGGAAGGCCGACCATTACATGTCCATCGAGGACACCGCGGACATGTGGAACGCCTCCGCTACCTGTGACCCGCTCGCCGATCTGGAAGCGGCGCTCGACGCGCAGGAGGCCAAGAGCGGCAACCGCCCGGAAATCCTGCTCATGTCCAAGCCGACCTTCAAGCTGATTAAGGACAGCGCCAAGGTGCGCTCCGGCGTGCTGGCGCAGAACGTGACGGCCAACGTCAACTACACCACCGCCCGCGTTCAGGCCTTCGTGGAGGAGGAACTGAACGTGCGCATAGTCACGTACACCAAGAAGTTCAAGAAGGAGGACGGCACCGAGGCGAGCTTCTACCCGGACAACATCGTCATGATGCTGCCTAACGGCGCGCTGGGCCGCACATGGTACGGCACCACGCCCGAGGAGCGCACGCTGTCCAGCAAGGCGGGCGCGAACGTGTCCATCGTCAATACCGGCGTGGCCGTGGCCGTGACCATCACCGACGACCCGGTAAACACCAAGACTACCGTTTCCGAGATTGTACTGCCGTCCTTCGAGCGCATGGACGAATGCTATGCGCTACAGGTGGTTTCGGAGTAAAAAACCCATCGGGAGTGAGCTAAATGGCAAAGACATATGACCACGCGGTAAAGTTCGGGGGTAAAATCTATCCCCCGAACACTCCCATTGTGGAGAAGAAAGCCGCACCTGCGCAAGCGCAGGAAAAACCGCGCAAGCCTACGAAGGGACGCGGAAAGGGTGAGGCGTAATGACTGCGGCTGAACTGATTTCAGCGGGCATACCCATTGCGGAGGGTGACGTCATAGCCGCGCTGAGGGCTGAGGCTGCGCTTGACTGGCTGGCCGAATACACCACGCTGCAATTCGACAAGGCGCATCCGGAGACCATTGCCGCGCTGCCAGCCTGCGCGAAAATATTCATCCTGAAATACAGCGAGGTTATGAAGCGCAAGAGCGGGCTGGTAAGCCAAAGCATTGAGGGCATGAGCATGTCGTTTGGCAGCGACAGCTCATTTGCAGGTAACATATGGCAGTTGGCAAACGGGCTGCTGGGCGGTTACATCAAATCGCAGGTGCGCGTATTTCCTGCGCGGAAAAAGTGGTGATGATATGAGGTCAAGCTATACGACGAAAAAAGACGGCTTCCCCAAGATGACCAAAGAGCTTGAAACGCTCAGTGGCGAGGGCGTGGAAGTCGGCGTATTTAAGGGCGAGGACGCATGGCTTGCTTCCATTCATGAGTATGGCTGCGACATTCCCGTCACCAAGAAAATGCGCAAGTATCTGGCCGCGCGCGGTCTGTATTTGAGCAAGAACACAACGCACATCCACATTCCGGAGCGCTCCTTCCTGCGAACCGGCTATGACCAGAATATCGACGACGTGAAGAAAAAGGCGGCGCTGCTGGTGGCGGAAGTCGCCAAAGGCCATATGACGGCGCGCGGATGTATGCAGGCCGTGGGTATGGATTTGGCGAGCAAGATAAAGGATTATGCGCGCGATCTGGACAGCCCGCCCAATCACCCGTTTACGGTCGAGCAGAAAGGCTCAAGCAATCCGCTGGTTGATACCGGCGATATGATAGGCGGCATTAGCTGGAGGGAAGCGAAATGAGCAGACAATATTTCGATTTTGACAGCCTGATTGAAGATTTCGCCAATCCGTTCACCGTGATAACCCACACAGACGGCGCTTATGACAGTAGCGGCGACTGGCGAGAGGGCACCGAAACGCGCACGGAATACACCGGCGCGATTATCGCCTTCAAGGAAAGCAAGGTATTCCGTTCCGAGGGCGCAATCACGGCCAAGGACAGGCGGCTGTTCATGCGTAAGAAGCTCCCTGACGCGCTTATTGGTGCCAAAGTGGAGTACGGCGGACAAATGTACATGATTGAAAGCGAGCTGGAGAACGCCGAGTTTACGGGCGTATACAGTTACATGCTAAGGTGGGTGAGCGCTTTTGATACCGTATAGCAAGATGCGCGCGGCCATTGCCAAGGGGCTTAAAGACTACCTCGGCGTGCCTGTCATACGCGGCAATCAGACCGCGCCGAGGCCGCCCTACCCTTTCGTGGCGTACAACGTGACGACCATCGCCGGGCAAAATGGCGGCTCGTGGCAGGAGCATGAGGACGCGGACCGCAAGCTGGTGCGCAGCATATGGAGCATAACGGCTCTGTCCAAGGACTGGGACGAGAGCGTCAATCTGGCAGTCAAGGCGCGGCAGTGGTTTGAACATACTGGCCGCGCGGCGCTGTCCGATCAGGGCTTTACCGTACAGTCAACGACCGACATAACCAACCGTGACAACATACTGACCGTCGAATATGAGCGCATGAACGGCTTCGACGTGTTCTTCTACGTCTACGATGAAGCGGAGCGCATATCCGACATAAACGGCCATATCGAAACGGCTGATATAACAAGGGAAGAAACGAATTGACCCAAAGGAGGAATTGACTATGGCTTTTGACGTAAAAGTCAACATTGACCTGTCCAAACCCGTGGGCTCGGTAGGCTTTGGCATACCGCTGATACTCGTCGAAAATGCCTCTGCTGCCATCGCCTACACCGAGGTATCGAGCATGGCGGAGGTCATAACCGCGGGCTTTGCCGCCACGACCGACACATACAAGGCGGTACAGCTCATGTTTGCGCAGCAGCACGCGCCGAAGTCGGTTGCGGTCTGCGCCGTAACCGGGGACGCGCCTACTGCCCTAGCGGACGACATACTTATCGCCAAAGAGTGGAGGCAGCTCATCGTGCTTAACGATGGCGACACTGCCAGCACTGTGACGGCAATCAGCACGGCGGTTGAGGGGTTGGACGGCAAGCTGTACTTCGCGGGCCTTGAGACCGACGACAGCACCAGCATTACCGTGTCCGGCCTGCGCCGCACGATACTGTTCTACTGCGATAAGACGGACAGCGTGCCGGTGCCCGTGGCCGCGTTTGTGGGCGAATCCTGCGGTCGCGAGGCGGGCAGCTTTACTTACAAGAACATGACCCTTACCGGTGTGGCTGCGCAGGCGCTCACCGACGCCCAGATCAACGCCATACATGCCAAGGGCGGCATTACGTTCATCGCCAAAGCTGGCGACAACGTTACTTCCGAAGGCAAGGTTGCCGGGGGCGAGTACATCGACATCATCGACAGCGAGGACTACATCGTCCAGCAGCTCGCGTACAAGACGCAGAAGCTGCTTAACGGGGCGGCCAAAGTGCCTTACGACAACAACGGCATTGCCATGTTGGAAAGCGTGGCCGTTGACGTGCTACAGGGCGCGTACAACAACGGCATGATTGATACCAACGAGGACGGTACACCCGCCTATACCGTGGCTTACGCACTGCGTGCGGACACTACGGCGGACGACCGCTCCAACCGCAAGTATCTGGGCGGCAAGTTCAGCTTCGCGCTGGCCTGCGCCATACATCAGGTGGAGATTACCGGCAGCATTAACGTTTAAGGGAGGAAAAACGCATGAGTGTTTATACCTATGACGCCAAAGACACCTCGGTCGTCGTGGACGGCACCTACATTACCGGTCTGGGCGAGGACATGATTTCCGTCGAGAAGGAGGAGGATTTCTTCACTCCTTCTGTCGGCGCGCAGGGCGACATTGTAAAGTCGCAGATCAACAACAGCCTCGGCACCATGACCATTACCATTCAGCCTACCAGCCCGCAAAAGAAGTACCTGCTTAGCCTTGCCAAGCGCACTGAGCCGTTCCCGCTGTGGGCGGTAAACAAGAAGCTGGGCGAGCGCATAGGCGGTACTATGGCCAACCTCAAAACCATGCCCGAGTTCTCCCGCGGCGCGGAGGCCGAGGACATGGAGCTGGAGTTCCAGATTTTCGACCTGACTATTGACGCGGGCTAAAAGGGGTCGATTCAGACAGGCTTAGGGAGCGGGATCCGCTCCCCTTTTCTTTATCAAAAATTAGGAGGATAAGAAGATGGCAAACAAATTCTACACGGTCAAAAAGACGATAAACGGCAAGGAATACACGGCGCAGTTCTCCGGCATTTCGACGGCGCTTAAGGCGGTTGACGCCAGCTACATTGACGGAACCAGCAATACCAGCGTTGAGCTGCTGAGCAAGTATCTTTTCGACAACATCATCGTTGAGCCGAAGGGCCTGACTGCCGACGACTTCGACAGCATGGACGAGTTCAACGAGGTCGTTTCCTTCGCCCGCAAGGTCATGCAGGGCGAATTTCGAGAAGCATCTGAGCAGGGCGCAACTGAAACAAAGGGCAAAAAGTAACTGGGCGCTCTGGCGCCTCGTATTGTCTGACCGCGGATTTGACTATAAGACAGTGTTCGGGCGGCCTATGATGACGCCGCAGGACGTGGCTGAGGCAAACTACGCGCTGGACATGCAGATCGAGGCGGAAAAACGCGCGGCCAAGAAGAAACGCTGACGCCATGCCAGCGCTTCTTTTTTTGTCCGCGGAAAGGAGGCGCTTAAATGGCTACAATTCGTGAGGATGTCGTCAAAATCGGGTTTGACATCGATATGGGCGACCTGAACAAGCTGACCGACGAGCTTGACGGCCTCAAGAAATCGGTAAGCGGCGGCATAGGCGACGACGCCCTTGACGAGCTGGTCAAGGACACGAAAAAAGCGGCGGACGGTCTGGACGATGTGAAGGACAGCGTCAAGGGCATAAAGCCGGATGGCATTGACGATACCACCGACGGCCTCAAGGAAACCAGCACCGAGGCGCAGAAGGCGCATGGCAAGCTCAAAAAGCTGGGTGAAACCAGCATGAACAAGGCCGTGTCCGGTGTTAAAAAGCTGGCCAGCGGGCTGGGCAAGGTTGCCATAGCAGCGGGCAAGGGCGTGGCACTGGCGGCCACGGGCGTTGGCGCAATGGTTACTATGGCCGTAAAGAGCTATGCGGACGATGAGCAGTTGACCGGCGGCGTGGACACATTGTTCGGCGGCAATCAAAGCATAGAGGACTACACCAAATCCATAAGCAAATCGACCAGCGCCATTAAGGAGTTCCAGAAGGCAAACGGGCTTGCCGTCGATGGAATTATCGGCCCGAAAACGCGGGCGGCCATCGAGGAAAGTTACAGCAAAATCGGCTCGGCATCGGAAATAGTGCAGAAAAACGCGGCGCAGGCTTACAAGACCGCGGGACTATCTGCCAATGACTACATGGAGACCGTTACGTCGTTTTCCGCGAGCCTGATAAACAGTCTCGGCGGCGACACGGTAAAGGCTGCGAATTACGCGGACATGGCTATAACGGATATGTCCGACAACGCAAACAAGATGGGCACGGACATGGGGTCTATTCAGGATGCCTATCAGGGGTTTGCAAAGCAAAACTATACGATGCTCGACAACTTGAAGCTGGGTTACGGCGGCACGCAGGAAGAAATGAAACGCCTGCTAAAGGACGCTGGCAAGCTGGCGGGCAAGAAGTTTGACATTAAGAACTACTCCGACATAATCGAGGCCATTCACGTCATTCAGGACGAAATGGGCATTACCGGCACGACCGCTGAGGAAGCTGATAAGACCATTTCCGGTTCGTTCAATTCGATGAAGGCGGCGTGGAGCAACACGCTCGTCAGCCTTGTGGTCGGCGGTGATTCTTTCGACGACTGCATTGACAACCTCGTGGATTCCGCGAAAACCTTTGCAAAAAACGTCATGCCCGCTATCGTCAAGGCGCTGGAGGGCATGGGCGATCTGATAGAGGCGCTGGCTCCGATTCTCGAAAAAGAGCTGCCCGGCATTATTGATTCGCTGCTTCCCCCGCTGATTAAGGCGGCGACGGCGCTTGTAAAGGGCCTTATTAAGGCATTGCCCAGCATCATATCCGCGATAGTGGACGAGATACCGTTTATCCTGCGCGAGCTGTGGGACGGCATCAAGGACGCATTCGGCGAGATACCGGGCATGAAGAAGGTCGAAACCTTTTTCGGCAAGCTGAACAAGGTATTCACGAAAAACGCGGATAAGCTCAAGAAGATAATCCCCGTGGTTATCGGCCTTATTGGCGCATTCAAGCTGCTCAAGAAGCTGAAAGGTCTGGGCAGTCTGCTGGGCGGTGTGCTCGGCAAGGGCACCGGCGGCAGCAGCGGCGGGCTGCTCGGCACGTTTACCAAGCTCGGCAAAACGAAAATGAGCGTCATACTCAAGGGTATGGCGAACCTTGCCATAATACTGGGCGGCCTTACGCTACTGGCGGCGGCGCTGATGTATGTCGCGCCATATATGGCAAGGCTAACGGACGTCAAGTCACTGGTTAAGGTGCTGGCGGTTATCACCGCGCTGGGGCTGATAGGCTCCGCGCTGGCGAAGCTGGCCGGTATTGTGGGCAAGATACCCGTTGCGACGGTAGCGAAAGGCCTTGCCAACATTGCAATCATCATGGTGGGGCTTGGAGCGCTGACGGCGCTGCTCATGTGGGTAGCGCCGTACATTGCGGAGCTGTCCGACCTGCGCACCGTGGCAAAGCTGCTGATCGTGATTGCGGCCGTGGGCATCGTAGGCTCGGCGCTGGCGGGGCTGGCGGGGCTGGTGGGAGCTATACCGATTACGCTGGTGCTGGAGGGACTTGCCAACATCGCGCTGGCGCTGGGCGGCGTGACGGCCATTATAGCCGCGTTCGGCGCGCTCTCGATGATAGACGGCTTTAACGAGTTCATTTCGTCGGGCGGTGAAACGCTCAAGACCATATTCAACATCATAGGCCAGTGCGCAGGCGCGGTCATAGGTGGATTTGGCGAGGGCGTATCTGAATCGTTGCCCGCAATCGGCGCGAATCTGGCGGCCTTCGGCACGGCTATTCAGCCGCTATTCACCTCATTCTCCGGCATTGACCTGACCGGGTTTAACGACTTTCTGGGCGCCTTCTCCCGGTTCGTGCTGGTCATGACGGGCGAAAAGGTATTGAGCTTTATTACCGGCGGCGTCAACTATGCCGATCTGGGCACACAGCTTACCGCGTTTGCAGAAAATGCAGCGGGGTTCTTTGCCACTGTGGCGGCAATACCTGAGGCGGCGTTCACCAATATCACGCTGCTGTTCAACGCACTGGCGGGCGTAAATGCGCTGCCTAAGGAAGGCGGATTGCTAAGTTGGTTTACCGGGGAATCGACCACAGGTATGGCCAACATAGCGGCCAACCTGCCGACACTGGCAACCAGCATATCCTCGTTCATGACCAACCTGGGCGACATAACCGACTTTACGCCGCTGTCATCCTTGTTCACCGTACTGGGCGGCGTGAGCGCATTGCCCCAAGAGGGCGGGCTATTTAGCTGGTTCACGGGCGAATCGACAACCGGCATGGCGAATATCGCGGCCAATTTGCCGACGCTGGCAACGAGCGTCGCCACCTTCTTTGCAAACCTCGGGGGCATTGCGGACTTTACGCCTATCTCTAGCCTGTTTAATACGCTGGGCAGCGTGAGCGCGTTGCCAAAAGAAGGCGGGCTTATGTCGTGGTTTGCGGGCGATTCCACCGTGGGTCTTGCAAACGTGGCCGCACAGCTTCCGGGGCTTGCTACAAGCGTGGGCGCGTTCTTTGCCAATCTGGGCGGTGTAACCGACTTTACGCCTATATCGTCGCTGTTCACGGCGCTGGGCGGCATAACGGCAATGCCTAAAGAGGGCGGTATAAGCTCGTGGTTCGGCGGCGATTCTTCGACAAGCCTTTCCAACGTGGCAAGCCAGCTCCCCGGTGTAGCGTCCAGCATTTCGACGTTCTTTGCCAACTTGGGCGGCATAACGGATTTCACGCCAATATCAAACCTGTTCAACACACTGGGCTCCATTAACATTGACGCATCGTCTGCCGACAAGGGTTTCCTCGGCTGGGGTCAGAGCAAGCTCGAATCACTCGGCGCGGGGCTTTCTGCCTTCGCAACCAATGCGGCAACGTTCTTCGATACGGTGAACGGCCTGAACACCGAAAACCTTGACAGCTTCTTTACGACTGTGGGCAAGGCGGGCGATCTGCCGGACGCGCTGTCGGGCATTGACAGCGAGCTGGGCACGCAGATGTCCAATATGGTTACGACCATCGAGACCGGCTTTACCAACGTCAAGACGGCGCTTACATCGGCTGTCAACAGCATGGTGCAGACCTGCAACGACAAGTACAGCGCCTTCCAGACGGCAGGTGCATATATGATGTCCGGCCTCAAGGCAGGCATGGAGAGCAAGCTGTCCTCGCTGGTTACTGCCGCTCAGTCGATGGCCAGCAAGATACAAAAGGCGTTCGACGTCAAGATGCAAATCAACTCGCCGTCGAAGGTCATGTTTGAGAAAGGCTCCTATGTTGGACAGGGCCTTGTAAAGGGCATGGAAAGCACTACACCGTCCATACAGATGGCGGCGCAGCACATGGGCAGCGCGTCGATGCCGTTTGACACGTACAGCCCGGATGCGGGCAACGTGTACAACAATTCGAGCAGCAGCGAGCAAACCAGCGTCGCGCCCGTGTTCAACCTGACGATAAGCGGCAGCACCGACGACCGCTCGCTCGCCCGAAGGGTTAAGCAGTGGGTAAGCGAATCGATAAACGAAACGTTTGAAAGCATGGAGCGGCGAAACCGCCTCGTGCGTGAAACGTAAGGGGCTGGAGGTGATGAAACTTGGCAATTCTCAACGGATTGTACGTGCATGTTACGGATGAATCAGCTTCGCGGGAGGTGGACGCCACCTCCCACCCCGTTGAAAGCGGCATACCCATTACAGATACGGTCAAGCCTAAAGCCCTCACGATCTCGCTGTCGGGCAAAATAGTGGACTACGGCGGCACCAAGGCGCAGCAGGTCATTGACAAGATAAAAAGCTGGCAGGACAGCGGCTCGCTTATAACGTACCGGGGGCGGAACAATGCCAGCAATATGCAGGTTCGCAGCTTCAACACCGACCATCCGAACACCAACAGCGGCGGCGCGGACTTCTCGCTGGAGCTGGAACAGGTGCGCATTGCAAGGAGCGCATACGCGCCGAAAAAGGCCTCCAGCGGCAGCACGTTCAGCGCGGCAAGCATAAAGGTAGGCTCGAAGGTTATCTTCAAGGGCGGACCGGTATACGTTGCGTCCGACGCCAAAAAGGCGGCGGCCACGCGCGGCCGGAGCACCTGCAAGGTAACTATCATCAATACCCGGAGCTGGGGCGTGCATGACTACCACCTGATTTCGACCGACGGCGGCAGGGTGTACGGCTGGGTTGACCTTAAAAACATCGAGGGCTGCGCGCAGACCGGCACAAGCGGCACGACCAACGCGGGCACGCAGCAAGTGAGCAGCGGTTCCGGCTCGGCGGTGTATCACACCGTCAAGAAGGGTGATACAGTCTGGGCGCTTGTGAACAAAAAATACAAATGCCTGGGCAAATCCGAAAGCTGGGTTATCAATAATAACCCGAAAGCCTTCTCGCGCAAGGGAGACGCGCGAACGCTCCAGATAGGCAGAAAGCTGCTTATGGGCTATAAAAAGTAAGGAGGCAGCAAATGGAGACACCTGACACGCTTGAAATAAATAAAGAGCTGCTCCCCTACACCTGCGATATACTGCTGGCCGGGGAGCTGTTCACGTTGAAAGTGAATTATAACGCGACCGCCGACCTGTTCACGTTGGACCTGTACAAGGACGGCGCGCTGATCTGCGCCGGGGAACCTGTCATTTATGGTGTAAGGCTCTGGCAAGACGTTTACAACCCGGAGCTGTTCCCCGCCGTGGATATCATCCCGACAGACCCCTCCGGCGAAAGTGATACGGTAACGTTTGACAATCTGGGCAAAACCGTGCTGCTGATTATCGATAACGGCGGTGAGGACAATGGCTAGGTCAGAGATGGTAACGCGGAATCAGGACAGCCACCTGCGCTCGGCGCTGGTAAAGGCGTTTGAAAGCTGGACAACGCCGTATGACATACGGCCAGACGGCGTATTCGGCAGCGTGGCTACTATAAAAAGCGGGCAGGTTTCCATCTCGTCCGAAACGCTGGACATCGAGTTTGTCGTGCCGTTCGACGACGATATGGAACCCAACGAAGCGGAGATAAAGGTATACAACCTGTCAAACAATACGCTCAAGCAGCTTAAAAAGGGCGCGGCCATATCCATCTCGGCGGGCTACAAGGGCGACACCGGCGTGCTGTTCAGCGGCTTTATATCCAAGATAAAGACCGTCCACGAGGGCGCGGACAAGGTGACGAGCATCAACGCGATGGACGACATAAAGGACCATACCGTGGAAAGCATCGCGTTCGCCAAAGGGACGAAGGCCAGCTACATACTCAAAAAGCTGATTGACAAGACCGGCATTCCCGTGGCGGTATTCAGCCCGCGGCGCGATTACACATACAAGGATTCCCAGACCGTGGACGGCGATCTGATGGAGAATATCAGCCGGTACGCCAAGGTGTGCGGCATATCCGTATACGTGAGCAAGGGCAAGATTTATGCGCGCTACATCAAAAACGGCGACAACATCAATTTCACGGTTTCCAGCGACACCGGCCTGATAGGCTCGCCCAGCCCCTTTGAGGAGGAAGTGACCGCCGAGGACTTTACCGAGACGGTGAGCGGCTACGAGGTCGAAATGCTGCTGCAACATCGCATGTGTGCGGGCGCAATCGTGGCGCTAAAGAGCGTGGACGCGACCGGCACTTACCGCGTATGCAAGGGCGAGCACCGCTTCTCCGCGTATGAGGCCATTACCAAGTTCAAAATGTACTAAGGGGGTGAGCTGATGGGCAGCATGACGTTTGTCGATTCCGCGATTGAGCGCAAACTGCTGGACTTGCACTGCGCGTACATCGGCAAGGTGGTTTCGACGGATGGAAGCACGGCGACGGTGCAGCCGCTCGGCAAGATAAAGGAAGTCGGCAGCACATCCGGCAAAACGCAGGCCGTCGTTGCCAACGTGCCGATTGCATGTAAGAAGTTTACGAGCAAGACAATCACCTACCTCATATCAGCCGATGGTGCTACCCGCTCTGAAACCGTGGCTGTACCTTCCGCGCTGGCTGCGGGCGATCTGGTTGTATGCGTGTGCGCGGACAGGGACATTACGGACGCGCGGCGCGGGGTCAACGCTGTGCCTCCGGTCGGGCGGCACACCATATCGGACAGCATTATCGTGGGCATTTTATAGGAGGTGGCGGCATGAAGGGCTTCGCACTTGATGAAAACGGCGACGTGCTGATTGAGAACGGCGAAATAAGCATGGCCGTCGGTGACAGTCTGCTGCAACAAAAAGTATGGACCGTGCTGCGCACCAATCTGGGCGAATGGTTCTTCGATTGGAATCAGGGAATCGACTTTAACAACCTGCTGGGCAAGCACACCAGCAGCGAAGAACTTGTGCGTTTCGAAGTCGAGCGCGGGCTGAGGCAGGTCGATGAGACGTTTGCGATTGTCGATTTTACCTATGAGGTAAACCGGCAGGCGCGCAAGGCCACGGTTTCTTTCATAGCGCAGACCTCCAGCGGGGAAACAGTCGGGGGTGATTATACATGGGACTGACGGACAACGGCTTTGTGCGCAGGACATACGACGATATTCTGAATGCTAAAATCCAGCGGGCGAAGGAGCTTTTCGGTGAGGACATCGACACGAGCGACCTTACACCGCTGGGCAAGTTCATACGCATAAACGCATACGACCAGGCGCTTGCGGAGGAGGAACTGGAGGCGGTATATTATGCGCGCTTCCCCAACACGGCCTCGGGGCAAGCGCTGGACAGGCTGCTGGTATTCGGCGGGCTGACGCGCAATCCGGCGGTATCAGCCGTGTACAGCGTGAAGATAACCGGCGCGGCGGATACAGTAATCGAACCCGGATTCCTCGTCGGCACGGAAACGGGCATACAATACTACACCACCGAGGAAGCGACCATAGGCGCGGGCGGCACCGTTACGGTAAATGCGGCCTGCACGGAAGCGGGCGTAATCGGCAATGTAAGCGCCGCTGCGATAAACCTGATAGTTAATCCGGACGCGAATATAACCGCCGTGGCGGGCGTGGAGCGCGTCTCAGCGGGCACGGACACAGAGAGCGACGCGGCACTGCGCAAGCGGCTGCAAGCGGCATATGCGGGCGCCTCCAGCAGCAATGCAGACGCCATTCGCGCGGCGCTGCTGCGAATACCGACGGTGCTGTTCGCGGCGGTCGTCGTCAATGATGGAGACAAGGCGGACGCGGATGAGCGGCCTCCTCACTCGTTCGAGTGCTACATACTGGGCGGCGAGGACTACGAGGACGAAATCGGACAGACCATATTCGATAAGCGGCCAATCGGGATTAAGACAGTGGGCGACAAGGCGGTGACGGTAACTGACGCAAGCGGCAACGCGCAGACGGTTCACTTCTCGTACTCACCTCATGTACAGATACACGTCAAGGCGCAGATCAAGACCAGCTCGGCCTATCCCAGCGACGGCGCAGGCCGCATATACTCCGCTGTGGCGGGCTACATTGACGGGCTGGGCATTGGCACCTCGCTGGTGCTATCGACGCTGTACGGGCAGATTTACAGCGTTCCCGGCGTGACGGAGGTAACGTCGCTCACAGCCTCTACAAATGGCGGCACTACCTACTCTGCGTCCAACGTTACCGTACCTGCCTATGGCGTGGCCGTGTGCGCAGCGGTTGACGTGGAGGTGGTTACGACGTGATTATCGGATTTGACCGCGACGACCTTGCGCGCAATCTGCCGGACGCATACCGCAAGGACGCGGAATCGAACAACGCCAAGCTGCTTGCCATTGAAAAAGGCGAAACGGATACCATGCGCGCGGAGCTGGAGGCCGTGGACGACAGTCTGGACATAAACCGGGCGACCGGCAGCACGCTGGACCTGTACGGCGCGATGATTGGGCAGGAGCGCGGCGCGGCTACGGATGAGCAGTACCGCACGCTGATCCGCGCCAAGATACTGCGTAATCTGGCTGGGACTGACTACAACAGCATCGTATATGCGATTGCGTCGGCACTCGATGGAGCATCGGCCACGGACATTGTACTGGTGGAAGAAACGCCGTGCACCGTCCGCGTCGATGCGCTGCCCTACTCTGCGCTGAACAGCAGCAACATCGACCTGCCAACCGCGATGGCGATTATCAGGCGGCTGATGCCTGCGGGCGTGCGGCTGGAAAGCGTGGGCTTTTCCGGCACATTCGAGTTCGGCACCGCGGCCACTGATTACGACGCGGACGCGGGCTTCGGCGACGTGGAGCAGACCATCGGCGGCTACTTTGGCCTTATCGCCGACGGCGCGGACAGCAATCTGCCTGTATAACCGAAAGGAGGTAATTAAATGAACTTTGAAAAAGACGTACCCGAATGGACGGCAGAAGGAACAGAGCCGCCCGCGTCGCTAAAGTCGGGCGGTTTCACTGCCGGATACAAGCCTCCGGCGGCGTTTTTCAACTGGTTCTGGTCGGGCGTGAGCGCCTGCCTGACGGAGATACGCACCAAGCTGTCTACTCATAAGCACGCTGCCTCCGACGTGGAGAGCGGCGTTTTTAGCGTGCAGCGGGGCGGCACCGGCAAGGGGGCAGTCACGGCGGGCAATTATCTTGTGGGCAACGGCACGGGAGCTATGACCGAAAAGACGCCTGCGCAGGTGCGGGCGGACATAGGCGCGGCCAGTGCGGACGCGGTTGACCCGGTTGTCACGACGACCGGCACGAGTACCGCTTATGTGGCCACTGTGCCCGGCATTAAGGCGCTGACGGCGGGCGTGAGCTTCATCATGGTGCCGCACGTTACCAGCAGCACTACTACCCCGACGCTCAACGTCAACGGACTGGGCGCTAAAGGAATGCGGCTCCAGCTCAGTTTCAATACGACCGCGACGACGACGCCCAATCTGACGACGTTTTTCACGGCAAACAAGCCGATACGGATGATGTACGACGGCCAATACTGGAAGCCGGACATACATAGAACGTCTGCGGATGACTTATACGGCGCGGTGCCCATCGCGAGCGGCGGCACCGGTGCGGCAACTGCCGCGGGCGCGCTGGAGAATCTGGGCATTACCGCGGCGCTGGCCAAAAAGGCGGTCAAGAGTGTGGCCGTGACAGTAACGGCCACGGCTGCGGGCTGGACTAGTGCGGGGCCTTCTGGGCCTTATACGCAGACGGTAAACGTTACCGGCGTTACGGCCAGCAACAATATCATCGTAGGTCTGGCAAGCGGCGCGACGGCGCAGCAGCGGGCGGCGGCGCGCGATGCGGCGATGTCGGCAACTGCACAGGGGGCCGGAACGATTACAATAACATGCGATGGAAGCAGCGCGCCCACGGTTGATTTGCCCGTGGCCGTTATTATACTCGGATAAAAAGGACGTGAGTACATGGGAATAATCAATGCCTTCCCGGGCGGAGAACCGACGAAGGGGTACAAAAGGAAAGTCGAGATAACGACAAGCCAGACATGGACAGTGCCCGCAGGGGTTACGGAGATTGCTGTCAGACTGTTCGGCGGCGGGGGTAGCGGCGCTGTTGGCAGTTATGGTGCGGGTGGCGGCGGCGGCCATATGGCTTATGCAAAGCTTAGTGTTACGCCCGGAACGTCATACGCAATAGTTATCGGCGCTGGTGGCAAGGCTATGTCGCGAAAAACCGAAGACCCTAATGGCGATTACGGGCGGCGAGGTGAAGACGGCGGCATTAGTAGGTTCGGGAACATATTGACCGCATACGGCGGCGGTTGCGGTGAAGGTTCTGACCGTTATGAAGGCGATGGCGGCAGTGGCGGCACTGGTGGCGGTTCCTTCGGTTGGGGTAGCGGTTATGCTAACTCCAGCGACGATGATTTTACAATGGGTGGAGCCGGTACATACGGTGGCGGTGGCGGCAGCGGCAGCGTAAATGTCGATGCAATTGCATTCGGCGGCGTATACGGTGGAAATGGCGGTAATTATTCTGCTTTATCTCAATGCGGTATTGAATCACGTGGCGGCAAAAACCAAAGCGACAATAGCGATACAAAAGAAGGATGCAGTGGCGGCGGCGGTGGTTACAGAGCCAATGGCGGCGACGGTTGGGCTTACTATACAAATAGCTCGCTACCATATCGCCGTGTAGCTGGCGGAGGCGGCGGCGGTTGGGAAGGCGGCGACGGTGGCAGCGTTGTACTTGGTAGACGTCACGGTGGCGGAGGCGGCGGCTATGGGCCAACAAAAATTGCTGGTGATGGCATATCCAACGACAACACAGTTGATGCGTATGGAGGTAAAGGCTACGGCGCTGGCGGCGGTGGAGGCTATTACAAGAGTGGCAACGGCGCGCCCGGCATTTGCATAATCGAATACTTTACTTACTAAGGTGGTGAACACATGACCATAGCAGTAATCAAGGACGGTATTTGCATAGACGTGTGCCTATTCGATGACCTAACAATCGCAAAGAATTTTCTTGCGATAGGCGTGTGGCCGGGCGCAACGGCGGTGCTTGAACTCCCGGACGGGCACGGCGTTGGCAGCAGCTACGACGGCGAAAAGTGGACAAAGCCCGGACCGGAAATCCCGAATACGGAGCAGACACTGACGGAAAGGCTGGCGGCGGCGGAGACGAAAAACAAGCAGTTGAGCGCCCAGCTCACGGCGGCGGGAAATCAGATCGAAATGCTTGAGGGCTGCGTCATTGAACTGGCGCAAACCGTATATGCGTAAATTGCTTACAGGCGCATTGAATGCGCTGGTAATAACATATTGTGCCATAAGGCACAGGAAGGACGGTATCATGGATATGCTTAAGGTACTTTTCGCGTCAAAGGTTCTCATGGGTCAGATGGAGTTTGAGGCGGTTCCGCGCCTGCTTAAACCGGGCGTGGCACAGGAGATTATCGATGCGGGTATGCCGGAGCTTGTGCCGGTGGAGTACGGCGGGACGTTGGCCGCGGAGTAACCTTTGCGGACATGCGGTTTCTAAGACGACGAAGGGCGGCAGCGATGCCGCCCTTATCATTTTGCGAGGTGAGATAAATGGCGGATAAAAGAATGCCAATTGGCAAATTCGTTGCCGAGCTGAAAGCGGCGCTCAAGCGCAAAGACGGCTATATCATGGGCAGCAAGGGTCAGAACCCGAAAAATTGGGCAAAGGACAGTTGGTGGTTCACGCAGTACAGCGGCGAGCAGAAGGAAAAGGCGCTGTACTGGCGCGAGCACGCGGCGCGCGTCTGGGACTGCAACGGCATGGCCGAGGGTATTTATGAGGACTATACCGGCGTAAACATCAACACGAAGGCGCGCTACAATTACGCGAACTGGTGCGGCACCAAGGGCAGCGGCACCATACCGGCGCAATACCGCGTGCCGGGCGCGGCGGTGTTTATTCGCTCCGCTAAGGCGGGCTACATTACGCACGTGGGCTATCTGGTCGAGCCTGTCAACGGCTCGAAACCTACCGGCGACTGGTGGGTTATCGAAGCGCGCGGCGTGATGTACGGTGTCGTTAAGACAAAGCTGTCGGCGCGCGGCTGGAACCGCTGGGGTCTCATGACTAAATATTTTGATTACGACCATGCTGCCACGGAACGCGATCCGCAGCTCGGCGACCGCATTCTAAAGAACGGTTCCGAGGGTGCCGACGTGAAGGCGCTGCAATCTGCGCTCATCCGTCTGGGCTACAACTGCGGGCGCTGGGGCGCTGACGGCGACTTTGGCGACGCTACGGAGATGGCCGTTACCGCGTTCCAGCAAGACCACGGCTGCACGGCGGACGGCGATTTCGGGCCGGTGACGTATGCCGCGCTCACAAAGGCGCTGGCGGCGCTGGACGACAACTCCGCAGTAACCTCACCGCGCACGGTGCGCATAGTCGGCGGCAACTGCTGGGTACGCTCAGAGCCGAACACCAGCGGGAGCAAGCTGGGCGTGGTGGCCGACGGCGATACGTTTGCCTACGGCGGCCAGACGGCGAGCAACGGATGGCATAAGATTAAGTTGAATGATGGCCGCCTTGGATGGGTATCGGGCAAATACAGCAGGTTGGAGGGCTAAGATATGGAGCAAATAACTCTATCGGACGCCTGGGGCTGGGTGCTGGCCGCTGCCACGGCTGTTGTCGCACTATCCAAGGCGTGGGAAATACTCAAGAAAAAACTCCATCCGGAGGCGGACATGAGAGAAGAGATCAGGAAACACTCGCAAAACCTTGCCACTGACGACCGACGGCTGAAACGGCTGGAAGAAAAGCAGGAAGATACGGAGCGTTTCCAAGCCGTCATGTGCCGCGTTATGCTGGCGCAGCTCAATCACGAGCTGTCCGGCAACGACGTGACAAGCCTTAAAAAGGCAAGGGACGAACTGAACGAATATTTGACAGCCAGATGAAGGAGGAATAACGTATGAAGGATGTAAAGAAGTGGTTCAAAGCTGCGGGAATCCGGGCGATTAAAACGGTAGCGCAGACGGCTGCGGCGACCATTGGAACGAGCGCCGTACTGGGCGACGTCAACTGGGTGATGGTAGCGTCTGCCGCGACACTGGCGGGCATACTGAGCCTGCTTACATCGGTGGCGGGTCTGCCTGAGGTGGACACGGGCACGGCTGAGGATGACGAGGACGAGGGCTACGAAGAATGAGAAAAGCGCGGGGCTGCACCAATGCGGCTCCGCGCTTTTTTTATTTGTTCCTCCAGCCAATATACTTACCCGAAGAAATGCGGTCGTCTGAAAATTCTGCATCTCGCTCGACAAGCACAGCACTGCCTATTTTTAGGTATGGCAGTTTGCCGTTTCTCACGCGCATCTTAATCGTCGTTGGCGTTGCACCATTATTGGCGGCGTATTCGTTGATGGTTATCAGCTCACCGGCGATTAGGCGCTCCCAGTCTGGGTCAGGGTTCAGATCAGGGTCAGGCATTAAATAGGTGCGCCCCACCAGACGGCCTGCCAGCTTCCCTGCGACTATTTGCTCGGTTATTTTATATTGCAGTATGCCTTCGCGTTCGGCGTATTGCTTTGTCGTTATCATTAATCCACCTCCAATCTGAAGAAGCCCCAAGGCGCGGCGTCCCGCTCGTCATCTGTGGGTTTACTCGCCCATAACCGCCATGTTTTAGCATACGTATCGGCGCGGTAGTCCCAGAAGCCCTGCGTAATCATGTCATACACGGTCTCCCAATCAATCCAATTGCTGCGCTTATACATCAGCTTTTCCATGTACAGATATGGCGCAGTCGTATAAGGCCAGAAGCGGCCACCCTCCAATTTTATCTTATTGAGCCCCTCAAGCGTTAGCGGTTTTTGCAGTTCCATATTATGTCCCTGCCTTATCGTCGATATTGCTTGTGTCGATAACGTCCCACGAGCGGGAAAAGTCTTTATCCTTGAACAACTCGGCAAGCCCCGTTATCTGCTTGAGCCTAAGTACCTCGTCGGCATCCATGCCAAGGTGTTTAGCAATCCAAGCGTCAGAGCGGCCTATGTTGTGCAGCTCGGCAACAATGTTGCCCATCAGATCGACATCGTGTGTGCCGCGGGCGCGGTTGTGGCGTATGGTGGAAGCCATGCGTTCATCCAGTGGCTTGTCGATTACCGAAACCGGCAACATGCCACCTTCGCGGGCGCGGATGTCGTAATGCTCCAGCATGATGCGGTATCGGTGGAAGCCGTCCACTATGTCGTACATGTCCGATTCTGCGTCATAGTAGCAGACAATCGGCATAGTGTAACCATCCTCCTTAATGCTGTCGTAAAGCAGCCGCATTTCGGGCGGAGCCACGCTGTTGGGGTTGTATTCGTTCGGACGTATCTTTTCAATTGGTACAGGGCGTATACCATATACAGGGCTTTTATACATCTGGCGTTCCTCCTCGGATGATGACCTTATATTTTTCCTTTATGGCGTTAATCTGCGCTTGCTGGCGCTTGTTGGGGCCGAAGCCCATAAACCGGCAAAGGTGGTCGTTTTTGAGTATGCAATAACACATCCTTTTCCAGCTTGGAATATCGATTGTGCTTTTCACGTCGTCGGTATCGTCCGGAATATCACCTTCAAAGACGATTTTCGTTTTGCCGCCTTTGGTGAAATTAGAGATTCCGTTTTCGCGGATATGATAACCGTGCGAGCGAATATCCTCAATCACTTCGTCGGAGAAGCCACCGCCGGTCTTGTGCCAGAAGTTTATGGAGAATTTGAACTTCTCCATGTAGTTGTTGCGCACGGCCTCCGGCAGGGTGTCCAGCAGGAACATGGTATAACTCTGCCAAGTGTGGCCGGGCGGGAGGGTCACTTCGCGGTAGCCCATCGCCTTTGTACTGCCGTATATTGCGGCAAAATTCGCGCCCTGCACGCGGCCTACCAGCTTTGCCCATACCGCCGGTTCAATTACGCGGTACATGTTCAGCGCTTGCGTCGCCCACTCGTTGAATGGGCTGGCGACGCGCATCTGGGAAATGCTGAGGCCAGCTTTGTACATCAGATCGTACAAATGGTTATAGTCAAACCCAAACTTGCCGGTTGCCGTCCAGACGTCCTCGACGGTCCAGTCATACAGCGGGCTGGCCGTCCAGACATTTTTATAAGTCTGGCTTATCCAGTTTTTGCCCTTGTGGGCGTACTTTTTGTTTATTACCGCATTGTAACGGTGGAGGGATTCATCGCAGCGCATACCGATTAGTGAAACAGTTTTCCCGCCGCCGTTCTTGTCGCGATACCAGCGGGAGAACTGCCTGTATAGGTCTTCCTGCAACATTTTGTGCTTATAGAAATCAAACGGATTGTTTTGCAGGTTTACAACCCATTTGTTCTGTGGCATCTCGCGAACCCATATGTCGCGCTTGTCATCGTCCCAAGGGTACCAGTACAGCTCATAATTGCTCAACGAGGTCTTGCTGCCCATCGGCAAGCATATCCAGTAGGCGTCCATGCCGTCCGCATAGCGGTTGAACATGCGGGTCACGTACTCGGTGGTGGCGGTGTACTGCGCCTCAAAGTCTTGGTGCATTAGTCCGATGCGGCGAGTAATATTGTGTTCCCGCATGTACTTCATTACCAAGTTCAGCAGCAGCCCGGAATCCTTGCCGCCGCTGAACGAAACGTATATGTTGTCGAACTCATCGAATATGTACTTTAGACGCTCTTGGAGAGCGTCATACACATTCAGTGTCCCGTAAACTTTCTCCATCATTTATTGCTCCCCTTTTCTTGCGCTTACCAAACACGAAGCTGCGGAGCGCCGCCTGCCGATCTTCCGCGCCAGCGGATTTAAGCTCGGCCTTGATGCTGTCCAGCAGCATTTCCTTTCGTTGAAGGCACGCGACGATTCTAACATCCAGCGAATCGTTGCATATCATATCGTAGATATACACCTGCTCGGCCTGACCGAGGCGGTGCACGCGGTCCTCGGACTGAATGCGTGTGGCGTAATCCCAATCGTTGGAATAATAAATTACGTTGTGGCAGAACTGGAGGTTGAGGCCGTAACCGGCGCAGGTTTTGTTTGCGACGAGGAACTGCGCGGTGGCGCGGAAACGCTCAATGTTAGCCTGACGCTTTTTAAGGTTATCCTCGCCGAACATGGAGACCGCACTATCGGAGCCGTACTCGCGGTTCAGCAACTCCATAACCTCGTTAATCTCATGCGTGTATTTGCAGAAAATGATTGCCTTTTCCGCGCCGATCCGAGCGTTTATGAGGTCACGCAGTGAATCAATATGAGGGTTATCGTCTATTCGGGCGAACATGGGGCTTGTCGTAAAGTGGAGCGTGTCCACGTTGACGTATTGGCCGCTTATGACGGCCTGCAAGCCGGAGAACATGCGGTATATCGTGCTGGGTTGCAGTTCATCTACGTCCATCATGAGCACGTCAGCTACGCGGCTATATTCAGCTTCCTGCTTGCATGTCATATTCCAGTGCCACTCGCCGTATTTTTTGTCAGGCAACTCGAAGCATTCTGCGCGCTTCACCTGATAGCTGTACGGCGCTATTTTCTCTACCAGATAATCCGTGTTCAGCGTGCGGCGGATTCGGTGCGTGGTCTCGTCATACTCGACGTGATTGGCGGCGAACGCATAATATGACTGATACCCCAGCACGCGCCAGTCGAGGAGGTACCATTGGTTAAACAGGTCCGCTTCGTTTCGACTGATAGGAGTACCGTTTAGTATCATGCGGTATTTGCATGATTCGGCCAGCGCGACTATGCGCTTTGAGCGGATAGCAAGCCCGTTTTTTACGAGATTGCTTTCATCGACGATTAACATCGTCTTGCTCGTTACGGCCTCCAGCAGCTCGCTGTATAGCCTCACGCTGGAGGACAGGCTCTCTATGCCATGTACCTGTATAATCTCTCTCCAGCCGTCTGAGTGCTTGTCAAGGTCTGCCTTTAGGTTACTCTGTACGCTGCAAGGGCAGAGCCAGATAACGCGATCGAGCTTGCCCTTGTTGGCACGACGGTAGACAATCTCCAGAGCGGTGCGTGTCTTGCCGGTGCCCATCTCCATGTAAAGGGCGCCGATTTTCAGGGGCAGGAGCTTTTCAACGCCCGCCACCTGATGCGCCATCAGTTTTGTTTTAAGTGTCATCGTCTATCAGTTCGGGCAGTACTTCACGGCTGCTGTTGAGAACATCACCCATGCCGTTTGACTTGGGCTTTTCGGATTGCTTGACGGTAGGCTTTACAAGTAGGGCCTGCCGCTCAACCTCGCGCTGCTCCTCAATGAGTTTCGTGGCACCGGGTGATATGCGAAAGTCGTATGCCTGGGTAAAATCCAGCACGGCCTTAAATGATTTGGAAGAAACCGTAATCCCCTGCAAATCGTGGTCCCAGCGTGCGCCGGGGAGCGCCTTTGCTGCCGCATACAGGTCATCGTTCCCACGTTCCCAGCGCAGCACCAATTTATCAGATGCACTTGTGAGCCAGCGCGGGTAAATCGGCTCGTAATCGCCCGCTATTATTTTCTGCCGGACGTTATCGTCCGACACAATGATAGTAAGTCCGGCGGCCAGCAGCTTAGAACCAAGCTCGGCCATACGGTCTTCTGCACTACCTGTGCAAGTGCCGAGCTTAAAGGACCACCAATGGCCAACGGAATTCCACTGATAGCCTAAATCCTTCGCAACGCTAACGAAGGCTTTATTGCGCGCTTCGCATTGCGCAATGATGTAGTTTTCCTTGTGCTCCAGCGTAATCACAGCATCTTGCGCGTGCTCTCCATCAGCCGGTTTCATCGTCATTTCTGCGAGCGCGGCTTTTTGAAGTGGGTTAGCAACATGCTTTTTTCGCGTTGCTTCTACCACCTCGTGGATCAATATCCACGTCCACATGCTATCCTTATGGTCAATCCACCACGACGCACGCGTTTCTTCTTTCAACACTGCTTCTGCGTACTCGTCGTTGGAACAATTTTCCAACATCGGATCGACTCGCATCGGCCGATTGGCATAATTGCGTTCGTAAGACGCAATAAATTCCATGCGCAGGGTTTCAGCCCACGCCACCTGCTTTTCGGTTCCCTGTAGCGGCGGCAGCTCCATTTCTTGCGCCTTTTTGGCGTTTTCGGCATTTCTGCGCGCCAGTTCAGCCGCCCAGCATTCGGAGCAAAGCTCCTGCTCCATTTGGTGGATGCGCCATTCACGATTTTTCGTCGGCCCATATAGTTGTACGCTCTCAACGTGGCCACAGCAGTGTTTCACATCATAGTATGCCATACTGTCTCCTTCTGCCGCGCTTGGCGGCCTCTTATCGTTCAGGGTTCCCACCGGGCGGTTTCCCGCCCACGCTCACGGCCTAAGGGCTATTTAACGCCGCCGTGACGGCTCTCGAAGTGCGGGGATGTCGGTACAATGCGAATGTAGTGCCCAACACCGTCATGCAATGTTGCTATACCGTCAGCACGATAGGCTTCGAGCGCCGTGTCGTGATAACCCCAATCATCACGCACAATGTCTTTGTTGCCGCACCCACGTCCACATGGGCACGTTACAAAGGTTGCGATGAGCCTGTTACCCTTCCAGAGTTCGACATCGATTGTTGCTCCGCATCCCTGCGTCTCGTAGTCTTTATCTTCTCAAACTGTGTAGTAGCCTTTTTGCAGCTTCATGGTTTCCGCCTCCATATTATTTTTGCTCTGTTCTGTGTCTATATTTTACCATTAAAAAGTAAAAAAGTCAATATCTGTAATGTTAATTATTTAAGGGAGGCGGGAGGTTTAAGAAGCACGCGGATGAACGCGGAGAATCAGTCAATGGATTCATTGCGCGGGCCATAGCAGAGACTATGGAGCGGGATCAACGAGCTGGAGGATAATCCTCCGGCTTTTTTTGCGCCCGGCAGGAAAAAGGAGGGAGTGTGTCGAATAGCTCAGAATCACAATTTAGGGAGGGGTCACAAATGAAGAAACTTGTCTCGGTGCTACTGGTATGCCTACTGGCGATTTGCGTCTCTGCGCCCGTCTGTGCGGACGGGGAAGCTGCTGCCATCGACCTTGAGGCGATGAGCCTTGACGAGCTGTTGGAGCTGCACGAGGCTATTGACGCGGAGATTGATGCGCGAATAGGGTGCGAGCAGGAAACCGTGTGCGATGGAGTATATGTCGCTGGTACCAGCATCAAGCCTGGCACATACATAATCACTTGCACGTCCGTCAATAACATGTGCATGTACGTAAGCACGTTTGCAAGCGAGGATGACTATGCCACGTACAAAGCCAATATGTTCGCCCCCAATGCTCCGCGCCTGACGCAGGTGTCGCTAACTGAGGCAGGCCAGTCGGCGATGGTTTATCTGGGCGAGGGCATGGTGATGGAGATAGTCGGAGGCAGCGGAACCATAAATGCAGCTGCGGCAGAATGGACGATGTGACGAGCAAGACAAAAGGCCTGGGAGAAATCCCCGGCCTTTTCATCATTGCTTATTCTTTTTCTTGGCAAATTCCTTGCGGCGTTCCTCATTGCGCTGCTCGATTTGCTTCATGAGTTCCAGCTTTTCGCGAACCGTCATCCGCTTGAGTTGCTGACGCTTGCCGTTCTTCTTCATGCTGGCTCACCACCTTTTTTGCCGACGATCTGAATGCCATAGCGCTTACGCTTGGCGCTGCACTCGCCCCTGATGGCAGTCCCGCCGAGGTGCTTGTCGATGGCGTTCTGTGCGCAGTAGTGGTTTGCGTACAGGTTATCGTCGCCGGGGATTGATATTTCCCAGCCATACGGCGTGCCGGTTAGGTAGTGGCCGCGGTACTTAATTTTCCTATAAGTTTCGGGCACCGCACTGTCTTTCCAAACTATCCGCATATGTGCACGTCCTTTCCGGGCACTGTGCCGATTGTTTTTACTCCGAGCGCGTGCCGCTTCGGATTGGCTTTCCTTGTTTTCCCGCCCAGCGCGATGTCTATCGCGTTAAACGCGCACTCGCGCGGGAAGTAGACGTTAGTGTCTCCCGGCAGGTCTGTTACCCAGCCTACCACTGGGCCGTTGACATAGCCAGTGACTTTTCGCCCGCGGTAAATGAATTCTTGCCCGACCTTAGTTTTGGGATCGCTGTCCTTCCATATAATCCTCATGCGTATCTTCCTTTCGCTTGAGGGCTTTCCGCGGCGTATATATCATGGTGGCGCTATAAAAGACGCCCATCCATCATATAAATCGACCGCAAAAAAGCCCATTATAATTTGTGGCGACCTTAATGTTGCAGCAACCGCGCTGGATTTGCGGAACCCGGATGCCAATCGAGGCAACGCCGGATTTACCGACGAGGAACGCAGTAAGTTCGCCACCCTGCTGGAGGCAGGGTATACCGACACGTTCCGCGACCTGCACCCTGATGAAGCAAAGTATAGCTGGTGGAGCTATCGAGCGGGTGCAAGGGCTCGGAATATCGGTTGGCGTCTGGACTACTTCCTCGTGTCCGATTTCGCGCGAGAGTGCATCAGATCAGCCGAAATTCACACTGACATACTCGGCTCCGACCATGCGCCCATCTCACTTGAGATAGACGTCTAATATAAACTCGGCGTTGTTCTCGCGGCTGAAATCGATGTGGTCAATGATGCGCTTGAGATACTCGTTTTTGACGTCCGCGTCGAGTGCGTCGTCAAGCAGGGAATCCAGCGCTTCCGAGAGCAGCATAATTTTCTCTTGGTATTCCTCTTTTTCAGGAATACTTACTTCCAACGATTCCATCTGTGCCCTAATGGCGTCGAGCCGGGCCGTGTGCTTTGCTTTACGAGCCACAAACTCGTTTGCCGTGTAGATGCCTTCCTCGTAATCATCAAACGCCTTGGCCAGCTTCTTCTCGACCTTACGCTGCTCGGCTTCCAGTGCGTTGAGCTGGGAGAGAATTGAGTTCTCGTCCACATCGGGCAGGTTGTCAATCTTGAGCTCGAAGTCCTCAATATAGAGCTTGAGCGCATGAATGAGTGCTTTCATTACGTCCTCTACTGTGGCTGACTTGACCTTGCAGACAGTAGACTGACGGTGGTTAAAGCGAGGCGGCGTCGATCTGCCTTTGTAACTCTGGTGCATCATCATCTTACCGCAAGCTTGGCACCTAAGCAGCCCGGCTAACGGGTTTTTCAACTTGAAGTTGGCCTTTGTCCGGTCGCTATAATAGCGTCTGGAGGCGGCTCTGTAAGTTTCCTCGCTGACAAGCGCCTCATGCTTTCCTTCGTATAACATATAATGGTCCGTATGACACGAGCGCGGGCGGCTGGAGACCAGTTCGCCATTGACCATTGATTTGACCGTCATCCTGTCATTCCAGCGTACCTTCCCGCTATATGTTGGGTTGGTCAATATGGTCTTGACGGTCGCTGTTGACCATTCGGGGTCGCCTGTGTAGGTGGGCACTGCCATCGTGGTTAGCGTTCGCGCAATCTTCCCGGCGGACCAGCCTTTTTCAGCACTCCACTCATATATTTGCTTAACGATGGGCGCTTCCTCAGCGTTAGGCACAAGCGTGCGACTGGTCCGCGTCTTGAGGATGTCATAGCCGTATGGCCGATATGAGCCCATGTAGTTACCCTCGACGACTGCTTGCGTCCGGCCACGATCCATGCGGCGCTTAATCATTTTGTACTCGCGCCTTGACATGAACAGCTCGAACTCCATGTACTCCTCGTCGTCCGGATTGTGCGCAACGTCGTAAACCTTCGTTGGCGTGATTACCAGCAGCCCATTGTTGCGATTCGCAAATTTCAGACAGTCCATGATCTTCTGCGCGTCGCCTTGGCTACCGCGCGATAGGCGGGTTACTTCGACTATAATTATGCCGCGATACTTGCCCGCGTAGCAATCGGCCATTAGCTTTTGTATCTCCGGGCGCGCCTCGATGGTCTCACCGGACACAATCTCATGGTATATCTTCTCGACATACAATCCTTTCCGGGCCGCCAGCTCGGTCAGGATTTTTTTGTGCCGGGCAAGCGTTTCACCCTCGCCCAGCTTCTCAGCCTCCGCATCGGCGCGGCTTTTACGCAGATAGATGGCGTATTTGTCCATCTGTGGGTGCAGCGCCGATTCAACCGCGCTGTTTTGTTCTAATGCTGTCACTTGATTCACGTCCTTATGATGTTATTGTATCGGTGTTGCCGCTGTACTTTGCGGGCATCGCCTCCTTTCGTGTAGCATAATTGTGCGGCTGCTCGCATATAAAATAGTGTGGCATCGTGGCAACGATTACCATTGATTTCAAACTCGTTCCACTCTACAATATTTTCTGACAAGACACCGTTAAAGACACCTTTAACGGCGTTCGGCCACATTTAGGAGGAGGCGACCAAGCAAGATGGAAGCAGACCGCATCAAAACTGAGATTATGCAATACATAGCGAACATGGACGAGTACCACCTCCGACTGATGTTATCGTTTATACAAACGCTTAACTCTGCAAAGGCAGCGACTGAATAATCGATACCACCAGACTGAACGCGCAGGCGTTCAGTCTTTTTGCTTTTCGGCAAGTGACGTCGCTAAAGCGCACAACGTGCGCTGATCCGTCTCGCTCATCTTCAGGTAGGCCCTTACCAGATTGAGGAGGTTAACGTCCTTGATGACGCTTGCCGCAATTGTACCCATTTCCTCCGGCTCCTCATCCCATCCCATTAAATATCCGGGCGTCACGCCGAGTGCTTGCGCGATTGCTGCTATCTTTTTTTGCGGCAGATCGCGGAGCCCTAGTTCTATCTTATTTATAGCCGACTTGGTTTTGTAACCTGAACGCTCTGCTAGTTCTTGCTGGGTCATCCCGGCCTTCGTTCGTGCCTCTGCAATCTTTTGTCCTATATTTGACATTTTCTCACCTCCTGCACATATGATACTACTCGGTAGCCATTATGTCAATCTTTTTGGCACAAAGTGCGGAAAAAGTATTGACAATAGTAGGCTTTGGGGCTATAATTGCAAGTGCGGTTGGTAGCCTCTAAGACTACCGAAAGAAAGGAGAATATACCATGACTAACACTACCCTGCTGAAAGAACGTATTCAGGAATCCGGCCTTCGCCACGGCTTCATTGCCAAGAAACTCGGTATTGGAACCGCTGCTCTTACGAGAAAGATTAATAACCGCGTTGAGTTTAAGGCGTCAGAGATAAAGGCGCTGTGCGTACTCCTTGGCATAACCGACCCGGCGGAGCGAGAAGCGGTTTTTTTTGCCGAAAAAGTAGCCTGAAAGCCTACTTTATGGCAGTGATAAAGCTGCTAAAGGGTTACTGTAAGTGGACTGAAATCGTTAGTGACGCGGAAGGAGAGAAGTAAATGACTACTCTTGAGAAGCTAGAACTGCTGGATGAACTGGAGCGGCGCAACGCTGAAGCGGAATCGCGCTACATGATGCAGCGTAAGGAACGTATTAAGGCCGCAGCTCAGGCTCAGATACCGGCAGACGAGGGCCGGAACGATGGCTGAGTACAAGGTCGGCTGCGCCACGGTGCGCATACACGGCCAAGCAGACCAGGCCGCTATTAAGGCGGCGACCGAGAAATACATAAAGCGCTGCGACGAACAGCGCAAACGAAAAGCAAGGGAGGCGAAACGCGATGCAAATAACGGATAATCCGCTGGCGGATTTCGCAAGCTGGGACGCCGAGCAGGCGGCGGAGCTGGAACGCCTTCCGGAGTGCGCCGATTGCGGCGAGCGGGTGCAGGATGACCACTACTACCTTATCAACGATGAGGTCATCTGCCCCAACTGTCTGGAGAGCGGCTACCGCAAAGATATTGACGAATACATAGAATGAGGTGAACCGAACTAATGAAGCAAATCGACTTTAGAGCCTTGATGCACGTAAAGGCCTGTCGCGACCGACTGACGCGGCAGCAGTACAAGACGCTGCGCGGGCAGGTGCTCGCAGGCGACGGCGACGGAGCCATGAAGGGACTAAGGAAGTTACTTAAAGGCACAAATGATACCAATATTTGATTGATGGAGGTATCACCCATGAAGGAGTTCAAGAGTTTTTACAAGGAGAACACCGACAGGAAGGCCAACGTGTGGTGCCGGTGGACGACGCGAATTGACACATACGGCTGCGGCTGCGAGCATGATTGCTCTTACTGCTATGCAAAGGCGCTGCTTAACTTCCGAGGGCTTTGGAATCCGGCGTCTCCCAGCGTGGCAAACGCCGACAAGATTGCACGGAAGATTGCGAAGCTGGAACCCGGCAGTCTGGTGCGGCTGGGCGGCATGACGGATTGCTTCCAGCCGATTGAGCGGCAGTACGGCGTCACTCACAAGGTAATTCAGATGCTCAACGAGCGCGGCATTCATTATCTGATTGTTACCAAGTCCGATATGGTGGGCGAATACATGGACATCATGGACAAACGCCTCGCGCACATCCAGATTACCATTACGACGACCGACGACGCGCTGGCGGCCACTTATGAGCACGCCTGCCCGCCGAGCAAGCGTATTGCAGCGATTGAACGGCTGAACGACAACGGGTTCGACGTTTCAGTCAGATTGTCGCCGTTTGTGCCGGAGGTCGTGGAGATTGAAGCAATCAACGCCATACGCTGCGACAAGATACTGATTGAGTTTCTCAAGGTAAACTCTTGGATTAAAAAGTGGTTCCACATCGACTATTCGCCCTACACGCTGAAATACGGTGGTTACGAGCACCTGCCGCTTGAGCGGAAGATTGAGCTTGTAAACCGGATAACCGGCTTCCGCGAGGTGAGCGTCGGCGAGTACGTCAAGGAGCACTACGAGTATTTCCGGGCGCATGTAAACCATAACCCGGACGATTGCTGCAACATAAGATTGTGAGGAGGTGAGCATATGGCCGTTGACATGATGGTGCTGAACACCCGCGAGGAATGGCTTAAAAACCGCGGGCGCGGCATCGGCGGCAGCGAGATTTCCGCGGTCATCGGCTGCAATCCGTACATGGACAATGTGACCCTGTGGGAGCTGAAAACTGGCCGCCGCAAGGCCGAGGATATATCCGATAAGCCCTATGTACAGTACGGCACTCAGGCCGAGCGCCACCTGCGCGGGCTGTTCCGGCTGGATTTTCCACAATTCAATGTGGAGTATGTGGACAACAACAGTTGGCACAACGACCGCTATCCGTGGGCACTGGCCTCGCTGGACGGCTGGCTGACGGATGAGCAAGGCCGGCGCGGCGTGCTGGAGATAAAGACCTCGGACGTGCTTTCCTCCATGCACAAGGAGCGCTGGAGGGATGGCATACCGCAGAACTACTACTGCCAAGTGCTTTTCTATATGGCGGTTATCGAGGCTGATTTCGCCATACTCAAGGCACAGCTCCGAACAGAGTACGACGGACTGCCATCGTTCAGCACGCGGCACTACCGCGTTGAGAGGGTGGACGTGCAGGAGGATATGGATTACCTGATGGAGCAAGGAGCTGATTTCTGGCGGTACATTGAGACCGACACGGAGCCGCCGCTGGTACTGCCCGACATTTGATGGGGGTGGTTGTCAATAAAGGTGTTGGAGCTGTTCGCTGGTACGCGAAGCATTTCTAAAGCCTTTGAAAAGCGAGGGCATGAAGTGTTTTCGATTGACTGGTGTAAGGACTACGAAAACATCAGTCTTTATGCCGACGTACTAAAGCTGACGGCGAACGATGTGCTGAGGCTGTTCGGCAGACCCGACGTGATATGGGCGTCGCCTGACTGCACTACATTCAGCATCGCCGCCATAAGCCATCACCGAAGAAAAAACATAGCAACCGGCAGTCTTGACCCGGTAAGCGAATATGCCAAATACTGCGATCTGGTTGACCGGCATATGCTGGACTTGATTCAAGAGCTGCATCCTATATTCTGGTTTATCGAGAACCCGCGAGGCGGGCTGCGCAAAATGGAATGGATGCAGGGATTGCCGCGGTACACCGTTACATACTGCCAATACGGCGACACGCGGATGAAACCGACGGACATCTGGACAAACCATCCGAACCCGCGTTTCAAACCGCCTTGCAAAAACGGAGATTCGTGCCACGTAAGAGCGCCGAGGGGCGCAAAAACCGGCACGCAAGGGCTAAAAGGAAGCAGAGAGCGAAGCGTTATCCCACCGGCTCTTTGCGACCACATCGCCGATATATGCGAAAACCCATGAGACATTAAGGAGGGGCAAAACATGGAGCTGAAGGTCAATCCGGTAACGCTGCCGGGACCGATAACATTCAACTATGCGGAACTTAAAGCCGCACTGACCGAAAAAGTTGAGCACTACGCCAATCTGGTTTACACCGACGAGCAGATTGCCGTGGCCAAGGCCGATCGGGCGAATCTGAATCGCCTTAAGAAGGCGTTGAACGACGAACGCCTGCGCCGTGAGAAGGAATACATGGCACCGTTCATGCAATTCAAGGCGCAGGTCGCCGAGATGATAGCACTCATCGACAAGCCCGCGGCCATGATTGACAAACAGGTAAAGGAGTTCGAGCAGCAGCAGAAGGCCAAGAAGCTGGAGGCGATAACGGCTTACTGGGACAGCATCGAGCATCCGGAAGGCGTCAAGCTGGCGCGGATTATGTCTGACAAGTGGCTCAACGCCTCGGTCTCGATGAAGGCCATACAGGAGGCCATAACCGACCGGCTGGAACAGATAAACGCCGACCTTGCTGCGGTGCGCGCACTGCCCGCCTACGCCTTTGAAGCGGAACAGACGTACATCAACACCCTTGACCTTGCCCAAGCCGTCAACGAGGCGCACAGGCTGGCAGAGCTGGCCGAGCGCAAGGCGGCCTACGAAGCCGAACGCGCCAAGCGCCGCGAGGAGGCTGCGGCAATTAAACCGGCTGAACCTGCTGTGGCTTCCCCCACCCCCGCGGCTGTGGAAGCGAAGCCTTCCCGCGAGTGGATAGGTTTTCAGGCGCTTCTAACTGTGGACGAGGCGCGGGCGCTGGGCGCTTACTTCAAGGCGCACGGCATTCAGTACAAGGCCATCTAAGGAGGTTTTGAGGATGAATACCGCGGTACAGATTACGATTGTCATCTGCGCGACGATTCTCGCGCTCGCAATTATCGGAAATTTCGGAAATAAGAAAGGATGAATTTTATGGTTCAGAACAGATTGGCAAAACCCGCGCAGCAGACCGCGACTGACATGGTTGAATACGAAAGCGACGGTCAGAGAGTAAAACTCAGCCCGGCGATGATACGCAAGTACCTCGTAAGCGGCAACGGTGCCGTGTCCGACCAAGAAGTGATGATGTTTTTGAGTTTATGTAAGTTTCAGAAACTCAACCCGTTTTTGAAGGAAGCCTACCTTATCAAGTACGGCAGTCAGCCCGCGACAATCGTAACAGGCAAAGAGGCCTTCATGAAGCGGGCGCTGCGCAATCCTAACTACGCGGGCTACGAGGCCGGCGTGGTGGTCATGGACAACCAGACCGGCAACGTGGAGAACCGCGTCGGCACGATTGTACTGCCGGAGGTCGAAACGCTGCTCGGCGGCTGGGCTACGGTGTACGTAAAGGGCTGGGAACACCCGCTGACCGTTACGGTTGCCTTCGACGAGTACTGCCTAAGGAAAGACGGCAAGCCTGCCTCCAACTGGGCGGTTAAGCCCGCTACTATGATTCGCAAGGTAGCATTGGTGCAGGCGCTCCGCGAGGCATTCCCCGCCGATCTGGGCGGCATGTACACGGCTGAGGAAACCGGCGACGCGATTGCCAGCGATATACCGATTGACATAACGCCGGACGATGCAGAACCCACTCAGGCCGCGGAAACGGCTGAACAGCAACCGCAGGTGATTGACGCACCGCCTGCTACTTCAACTAAACCGGCGAGCAGCGCCCGCGACGCGCTGTTCGGCAATTAAGGAGTGACGACATGGACCCTAAAGCGGCAGACATCCCCGTGGGGCGCGAGAACGCCATTACACGCGAGCAGCTAAAGCACACATGGAATTGTTCAGACCGGCTCATGCGGCGCTATATAGCTGATTTACGGGCGCAGGATGATGGAGACGATTACGTTATCGTCTCCTACTCCTCCGGCAAAGGGTACTACCGCACCGATAACCCTGACGAGATAAGGCACTTCATTAACGAGCAGAGCAAGCGCGCCCGGAACACATTCCGACCGCTGGCCAAGGCTCGGCGGGTGCTCAAGCGGCTGGAAGTGAACACCAATGGCTGATGCTAAAAAATACTATTACATGCGGCTCAACGAGGCCTACTTTGAAAGCGACGAGCAAGTGCTGCTGGAGGCCATGCCAGACGGCTACCTTTACTCCAACATATTGCTCAAGCTCTACCTCAAGTCGCTCAAGCGGGACGGGCTGCTGATGTTTAACGACCGAATCCCCTACAACGCCCAGATGATTGCGCAGATAACGCGGCATCAGGTGGGTACGGTCGAAAAGGCGCTGGACATATTTCAGCAGCTCGGAATCGTGGAGATTATGGACAGCGGCGCGATATACATGCTGGATGTGCAAAATTTCGTAGGCAAGACCACGACCGAGGCCGACCGCATCCGGGCGTATCGGGCCAGAATTGAGACCGAGAAAAAGGCGCTGGAGGCCTCCCGTACAAATGTACAGGATGTTCCGTACATTTGTACACCAGAGAAAGAGATAGAGAAAAAGTTAGAGAGAAGAAAGGAGAGAAAAGAAGTCGCCCCCCCCGCTCCCGCTTCGGGGAAACCCCCCCGCCATAAATACGGGCAGTATGAAAACGTACTGCTGAGCGACGAGGACATGGGCAAGCTCAAAGCCGAATTTCCTGCCGACTGGGAAGCACGCATTGAGCGGCTCTCTGAATACATAGCCAGCAAGGGCGCGAAATACAAGAACCACTTGGCTACGATACGAGCTTGGGCTAAGAAGGATAAAGATAAGGAGGCGAAAGCAGGTGGAACGAATGGCGGCACTGCTGGAGGATATGCAGAAGGCGACCCACGGCTTGGAACATGGATTTGAGGCGTTAAGCCCCAAAGAATACGAGCAGCGCAAAGTCGATATGTACAATGCGTCTGTGGGCGAACTGGACAAGGAGGACGGCTACACCTGCGAGGCGTGCCACAACAAGGGCTCCGTCGCCGTGCTGATTTACAACGAGATGTACGGTTACTGGGCGGAGGCGCTCCGGCCATGCAAGTGCCAGAAGGTGCGCAACGCCATACGCAGACTTGAGCGCTCCGGGCTCAAGGACGCCGTGAAGAAATACTCGTTTGAGATGTATGAGGCAAAAGAGCCGTGGCAGGCGGGCATGAAAGAGGCGGCAGTTCGGTTCTGCTCCGACCCTGAACGCCGGTGGTTCTTCATCGGCGGCCAGAGCGGAGCCGGAAAGACCCACCTCTGCACGGCCATTGCGGTTCAGCTTCTAAGGCAGGGGCAGGCGGTGCGCTACATGCTGTGGCGAGATGAGATAACCTTCCTCAAAGCTCAGATCACCGATGCAGAGGTGTACGAGACGGCGATTAAGGAGCTAAAGGAAACCGACGTACTTTACATAGACGACCTGTTCAAGAGCGGCAAGGACGAGCTGGGCCGCCCGAAGGCACCGACTGCGGCGGACGTCAATGCGGCATTTGAGATACTCAATTATCGCTACAATAACCCGCGGCTGATAACCATCATCAGCACAGAGCGAACCATCAGCGAGCTGGCCGACATAGACGAGGCCATTGCAGGCCGCATCGCGGAGCTATCCAAGCGCGGCGGGTACTGCATCAATATTAAGCACGACAGCACGCGGAATTACCGCTTGAACGGGATAACTGAGCTATGAGGGGGCGCAATATGAAACCGGAAGTGCGTACTGAGAGTCCGGAACAGCGGGCACTATTTGAATGGGCGGCGCTGCGCGAGGGCAAGTGGCCGGAGCTGGCACTGCTCCATCACATACCAAACGGCGGGAGCCGCAACAAGGCCGAGGCGGCGCGGCTGAAGCTGGAGGGCGTCAAGGCGGGTGTACCGGACATACACCTGCCCGTCGCCCGCGGGCCTTACCACTCCCTGTACATCGAAATGAAGCGCGTCAAGGGCGGCAGGGTTTCCCCGGCGCAGAAAGTAATCATGCGCAAGGCGGAGGCATACGGCAACAAGTGCGTCGTGTGCCGAGGGTTCGACGAGGCCGTGAAGGCGATAACGGATTACATGGAGCTGGAGGCGAAGGCATGAGCATTGATTACCGAAACTCCGAGCACTATGCCGATCCGACGGCGCACCGCGCGATTACACAGGCACGCAGTGAGGAACCGGATTATCGCGCGAGCGTGCTGATAAGCAAGCTAAAGAAAGAGATTGACCGCGCGGGGTTTGAGCTGCTCGCGCGCATTGAGATACGAGACAGGACAAGCGGACGGGATTACCGATAAGGAGAGCGGAAATGATTAACGTTGTATTTTTCGCGGCGGGACTGGCCGCTGGCGTCGGCCTCATGGTGTATTCAAACGTCTGCACGCGCAACGCGGTTGACGCCGAGAGGCAGCGCGGCGAGAAGCGGCTTACCAACGAGGTGCACTATTCCGACCGGCTGCTGAACGCGGCGCGCGAGGCCGAGCGCCAGCGGGAGGACTACCGCGAGCGGCTTGCCCACGAGCGCGGCTACCGCGACGGCTACGAGGCCGGACGCCATTCCCCCGCCGCGGCTGCCGAGCGGTTCGCGCAGAGCTTTGAAGGGCGCGGCGGTGAAGTAAAGTTCATCAATCGTACCAAGCAGGGCTAACCAAACGGGATAAGGAGGATGGAGCCATGAGTTATCTGGAAGAACAGCTCGACATCAAGGAGGGAGAACCGCATTACAAGGCGGCAATGTACGTAAAGGAACACGGTTTAACACTGCTGGATTTCGACTGCTGGGCGCACTTGGAGGATTTGCTCGGCATTGAGATAAGCTACGAGAACTACTGCAAGGCTGACAGCACTATTGTAGGCGATCTGCTGGAAGTAGAACGCGGCGACGAAGACTACCTTTGCATCCTGCAAGCTCTGATAGGCGAACAGCCACAGCGCCCCACCATCTTCACGGTGGCGATTAAAAACCTTGAGTGCGATGAGGCGGATATTTGGATAAGCTCCTTCTCCACGCGCGAGGCAGCGGAAGCCTTCAAACAGGAAGCGAAGCGCAAGCTGGCCGTGTACAACGTCACGACGGCTCAAGTCTGTCTCGATTCCGGCTATCTGGACGACGATATGTACCTGAGCTGGCTGGACGACCGATACGGGGACGATGATTTGTGAAAAAGGAATACAATAGACTGGCGAGGCGCTTATGAGTACAACGAGTAAAAAGGCCTTTGCGGCAGGGTTCAACCAGCTCTGCCGCACCCGCCAGCGCGGGAATACATGGGCGGATTTGGTTTCGGTAATTGCCTGCTCAATAGCCAACGCGGTTGATAAGCGGTTTTTCGATGAGCGGGAAGCGCAATATATGCGGATTATCGGCCAGTACAACAAGGATGAGCAGCAGCTTTTCCCGGAGTTGTTCAACCTGATAGTAGAGAGCATGGACGAGAATCCCGACCAGGACTTCCTTGGCGAGCTTTACATGACTTTGGAGCTGGGCAACAGCAACGCGGGGCAATTCTTCACGCCCTACGATGTATGCCGGAGCATGTCTGAAGTCACGATTGAAAAAAGCCGCGCGCGGGAGCTGGTTGACAAGCAAGGGTACATCAGCATAAACGACCCGGCATGTGGCGCAGGTGCCACGCTTGTCTCCGCTGCCAATACACTCAGGCGTCTGGACATCAACTACCAGACTTCCGCCCTGTTTGTTGGGCAGGACTTGGACGGCACCGTCGCGATGATGTGCTACATACAGCTATCATTACTGGGCTGCCCGGGGTACGTTCACGTTGGCGATACACTTACCGACCCGATGACCGGCTCGACGTTATTCGGCGACGGCAAACCCTCAACATGGTGCACGCCGATGTTCTTCCGCGATGTATGGGAGCACCGCCGCGCTATTGCCATGCTTGAGCACATGCTGGGCAAGCCCATACAGGCCGCTCCTGCGGCGGCAGCAATGGAACCTATGGAGTACAAGGCCGAGCCTGAAAAGCTCGTCAGCGCGGCTCCTACGGCGGCAAAGCAGGGAAAGAGGCGGCAATCCAAACCGGAGCAGTTATCCATCTTCGACTTGTAAAAGGAGGGCACAGCATGACACCACGGGAAGCATGTATTAAGTTCTGCCGCACCTCGGCCACTATGGCCGAGGTTGCGCGGGAGTACGGCACGGACGAGGAGACTATGCGCGATATTATAGGTGCAGCGTGTGCGGAATTAGTTACATGAATCCCGAATTTACGAAAGGCGACAAATGGAGTTTTTACCCGAACTGCGGGGCGAAGATGGACGGGTAACACTGCTGGGAATGATGGTGGACGAACTGTTGATAAGGAGGCAGAACATGTTTGGCAAGAAAATCGGGATAATCCTTTCTTTGGTGAGCGTTATGTTGTTACTTGCAGCGTGCTCAGAGGCAGACAAGGTTGACAGCAATCTCAGCAAGCAAGCTGACTATTTCGAGTGCGAGCGCCGCATAACGGTCTACAACGCTCGCACGGATAAGGTCATACTGGAGGCCGAAGGCTACATGAGCATATCCAATAATTCCGACAACGAGCTGGTCGTAATGGTCAAGACCGGGCCTGCAACATATAAAAAGAACTACATATATCTCAACGACTATACGCTGTACGTAGTGGAGGACATCACCGGCACGCATACAGACCCTTATCACTACAAGATATACTTCCATACCGACGTACTGCCGGATGTGGAAGTAGTGCCGTAAACTGTAAGGAGGGATGGCAAATGAAACTCGGTGATTGGGTACATTGCACTTGCTATATCCGCAATGCTGGCAACCACTACAAGGTTATACCATCGAAAAACAGGATGCTTTACACCGATAAGGCTTTGTATTTTGAACGTGGGGCGAAAGACCCAATTGAGATTGAAGAAGAGCACAGCTGCGAACGTATCCGCTATGTGGACAAACCGTTCGACGGCGTATACGTCGGAAAGAAAGCGATTTACCGCCGGTTAAGTTGTTCTTACGAAGAACCGCCATACGGCAAAGACGGCTACCAATTCGAGAAATACGATCCGATCACGGTTGCAATCGTGTACTACGGACAGAACCGCAAACGGTTGGTACCGCTAAACAGCATCAAGGAGGTTGAACACCGATGAAACCTAAACCCTCCCCTGCCCAACGTGACGCGCCTACCCCTACCCGCACGACATGTGCCGACTGCCGGTGGGCGCGCTGGCCGTATGTATGGTATGCCCAAACCGGAGAGTGCCAGATTAAGCGCCGCACGTATATCACGCGCGGGATGAAGATATGCGGGCTGTTCAAGCGGATTGAGCAGCCCTATGGAGGCGACAAAAATGGCAAGCAAGACAAAAATTGATTGGTGCGACAGCACGTGGAACCCCGTAACGGGGTGCCTGCACGGGTGCGAATATTGCTATGCAAGGAAGATTGCGGAGCGGTTTGGCGGGTGCTACCGATTCGATTTGCCGCCGGACAAAAAATGGCGCGAAGGCCGATACGACGTGGATAAGAATCTGATCGGCGACTACAAGCGGCATAGCGATGGGAGCCTGCATGTGCTGGATGAACCGGAAAGAAACTATTCCAAACTGCCCTATGAGCCGGGCGACAAGGGAGAGATTGCCCCTTACCCATACCGCTTCGACCCTACCTTCCACCGCTACAAACTGGACGAGCCGCAGAAGTGGAAAAAGCCGAAAACCATATTCGTGTGCAGCATGGCAGACCTCTTCGGCGAGTGGGTTCCGGACGAATGGATCAAGGAGGTTTTCAAGGCGTGCGATGCTGCTCCGCAACATCGGTATATGTTCCTGACGAAAGCTCCCGCCAGATACGAGAAAATCTCACCCTTGATGCCTTCGTGGGAGGAAATGTATCTCGAAAAAAGCAGACCGGTCATGCTGTTCGGTGCATCTGCGACTGATGATGCCATGATGGCTGACGCATATAAATCCGATGCGGAATGGGTATCCGTCGAGCCAATTCTCGAACCCATTGAGCCAGAATGGTTCATAAGCGCAAGCGGAAGCAACGGAGATTATAGCACGTTTCGTCGATGGAAATGGGTCGTTATTGGTGCGGCAACAGGGAACTCGAAGCACAAGACTGTCCCCAAAAGGGAATGGGTGGAAGAAATTGCGAAGGTCTGCAAGGAGTACGGAACGCCTGTGTTTATGAAAGAAAGCCTCCGCGACCTGATGCAAGACAACTTTCGGCAGGAATTTCCGTGGGAGGTGTGAGCGGTGAACATCAAGCCGATTTTGTTCAACACCGAAATGATCCGGGCGATCCTCGACGGCAGGAAGACGCAGACAAGACGTGTGGTGAAATTGAAGTACAGCAACACCAGCCTTGAAATCCGAAATGATAAGTATGGGACAAGGCTTGTCGAAGCGGAAATCATGACCGAATGGCACAGGGTCAAGAAGCCGGATGGAACGACCACCTTAAAGCTGCGAGCTATCGAGGACAAGATTCCTCCGTATAAGCGAGGCGATATCCTGTGGGTTCGGGAGACGTGGAACGGAGACTGGTGCGAACACTATATTTACAAGGCAGATGGTGGCAGCGCTGTTGCTGCTGGATATGGCAAAGAACCGAGTTGGCGCCCATCCATCCATATGCCGCGCGAAGCTGCGAGAATCTTCCTGCGGGTGACGGGCGTGAGAGCAGAGCGGCTTTGGGACATGGACGAAGATGCAGCCATTGCGGAGGGCTTTGAGGATTCGCCAGCCGGAACGGATTCGCCGCTTCAACGCTTTTCCAAATTGTGGGACCAGACGCTCAAGCGCGACAGCCTCCGTGAATATGGCTACCATGCCAATCCTTGGGTTTGGGTGATTGAGTTTGAGCGGTGCGGTAAGCCGGAAGGGTGGTATCGGAATGAATGATCTGAACGTCGCAATGGATCTTATGAAGTGCTTCCGTGGCAGTTTCATAAATTACAAAGGGGAATTTATAGCTCACCAAATCGGTGAAGCATATTTCAATCTCTATTTGGCGATGGTAGAATTTGCCAAAGCGAGATTTGTACAGTATCAGGCAAGGAGGACGAGTGCTGATGAAGAATGATAAAAAGCGCATTTGCATAGAGTGCGGCAAGCTGGCGTACATACCAAGCGGCTCAATTAAGTGCTACGACTGCCTGCAAAAGGCGGTGAACGCCGTATTTGAGAAAGACCCGGAGCTTAAAAAGATGCTTAAACAGGCGGTGAAGGAAGCACGGAATGAATATGTGAATAAGGTGGTGCGATGAATGGCTGAAATAATGGGTAGACTAACAACTGATCATCCCCAAACTAACTTTGAAATGATAACGAATCTGGTATATAGCAAAGACGGTTGGCTGTATATCCGGCATGACGGAATAGAAATACAGGCGACGGATTTTTGCCTGATGCTGTGTCGAAAATACGGGTGCATGATGGCTAAGGACGTTAGCGACGAGGCAAAGGACGAAATCCTTTGCGACTGCGTGTTGGATGGTTGCCCAATTGCTACGGTTTATGCTGCACTAAGCGGATTCGGGCATGTGCGCGCGCGGCTTAAAATGTATGAGGACGCGGGCGTTATGCCGCCAGAGCCGGAGGAGGGAAAAAACGATGCCTGAAACCTTGCATCAGATGGCCGAAAGAATGTGTACGTCTGTATGCGATTGTCGGAATTGCCCGATAGTATTATATGACCCAATGCACGAGGACAACGGCGTAGTATGTGCTATGGTTAATTATGACGATGTGGAAGAACAGATAGCTAAGTTACAGCGGTGGGCGAAAGAAAACCCACCGAAGAAAGGAAAAGACGATGGCTGAAACGATTCTCGAGATGAGCAAGCGGATATGTAGAAGTGTTCAAGACTGTCGAGACTGCCCGATATTTTGCACAGCAGGTCCGGCGGGCTTAAATTGTCTACCCATAAGGTTTGGCAAAGAAATAGAAGTCATTGATGCGCAACTCAATGCGCTGCGCAAGTGGGCCGAGGAACACTCGACTAAACCAACGTATAAGGACGTTTTTCTCGAAAAGTTTCCGAAAGCTACAATACTAGACGGGAATACGACGCTGATTTGCAAGAATAATGTTTTTGGAGCATCGTATGATTGTCTACGCATGAGCAGTTGTGAAAAGTGCTGGAACGAGCCGTACAAGGAGGAAAACGATGAATAAGGTAATCCTGATCGGAAACCTTACCCGTGACCCGGAAACGCGCACCACGACGAGCGGCATAACCTGCTGCGCGTTCTCCATCGCGGTGAACCGTCGCCGCACAAACGCCGATGGCAATCATGAAGTCGATTACTTCAACGTTACCGCGTGGCGGCAGCTCGGCGAATTGTGCATGAAGTATCTGTCCAAGGGGCGCAAAGTCTGCGTCGAGGGTTCGATTCAGATACGCACCTATGATGCGCAGGACGGCTCCAAGCGCATGGCTGTTGACGTCATTGCCGACAGTGTGGAGTTTTTATCGCCGCAAAACGCGGGCGGCACGCCGGCGACCTCGGCAGCGCCTACGCAC
>ERZ1034973.94-NODE-94-length-56870-cov-15.269999_pt1 | contig 56870 bp, 49 predicted proteins | sample MGYA00520686_ERZ1034973 | MGnify/ENA primary metagenome ERZ1034973 (study PRJEB33766, sample SAMN09781775) | gut metagenome | biome: gut microbiome | host: Homo sapiens | place: Madagascar | study: EMG produced TPA metagenomics assembly of the PRJNA485056 data set...
ACCAAAATACCACCCAGGAAGACAACAAAGTCATCCGGGTGGTATTTCACTAACTCTCAATTCACAGCAGTTCCTTCAGCATCTGGTTGACGCTGGCGGGATCTGCCTTGCCTTTCATTGCTTTCATGGTCTGACCTACCAGGAAGCCGATGGCTTTCTCTTTGCCGTTATGGTAATCCTCCACAGACTGCGGATTAGCGGCAATGACTTCCTCCACGACTTTACGCAATGCACCTTCGTCATTGACGGTCTTCAGTCCCTTCTCCTCCACATACTGTTCGGGATCGACATCTTCCTCAAACATCACCTGGAATACTTCTTTTGCTACAGAAGAGTTGATAACCTTGCCATCTACCAGCGCGATCAGCCTGCTCAGATGCTCCGGTGAGAAACGGATATCCTCCGGCTCCATCTCTTTTTCTTTTAACAGGCGCATAGTCTCCACCATCAGCCAGTTGGACACCTTCTTGGGCTGGCTTCCCAGTGCCACGGAAGCTTCGAAGATATCTGCCAGATGCTTGGAACCGGTGATGATATCGATATCATATTCCGGAATATCGTATTCTTCCTTGTAACGCTTCATCTTCTCGGTGCGGAATTCCGGCTGTTTGCTGCGGATGCTTTCCAGCCACTCATCACTGATATAGACCGGTACCAGATCAGGATCCGGGAAGTAACGATAATCCTGTGCATCCTCCTTGGAACGCATCGCATAGGAATATTCCTTATTATCATCCCAGCGTCTCGTCTCCTGAATGACCTCTTTGCCGGCCTCCAGCAGATCGATCTGTCGCTCCCGCTCCCCCTGAATGGCTCTGGCGATGGCCTTGAAGGAATTCAAGTTCTTCATCTCGGTACGGGTTCCGAACTTTTCCGCTCCCACTTCTCTCACGGACAGATTGACATCGGCACGCATGGAGCCTTCCTGAAGCTTACAGTCGGACGCTCCCAGATACTGGATCAGCAGACGTAATTTTTCCAGATAAGCAATGACTTCCTCTGCGCTGCGCATATCCGGCTCCGATACGATCTCGATCAGAGGCACGCCGGAACGGTTGTAGTCCACCAGTGTGCAATCTTCCCAGTCGTCATGCACCAGTTTACCGGCATCCTCCTCCATGTGGATCTCGTGGATACGCACCGGCTTTGTATAGGTGTTGCCGTCCTCTCCTGCCACCTCGATCTCCACCGAGCCATTCCTACAGATGGGTAGATACAGCTGGGAAATCTGATAGTTTTGAGGGTTATCGGGATAGAAATAATTTTTTCTGTCAAATTTACAATACTGTGTGATGGTACAATTCGTCGCAAGGCCTACTGCCACCGCATATTCCACCACCTGTTTATTCAGCACGGGAAGAGATCCCGGCATACCGGTACATACCGGACAGGTATGGGTATTGGGTCTGCCACCGAACGCTGTGGAACAGCCGCAGAATATTTTCGTCTTCGTGGCAAGCTCTACATGAACTTCCAGACCGATGACGGTTTCATATTGTTTTGCCATAGTAAATACCTTTCCGTATCTGCATTGTTTCTATATATATCTGACTATATACCTGACCATCCCAAATCACATAAACCGGATCGCATACCGGAATTCATTTGCACCCTGCAAAAGTTTACAAATGCTGTTTTTCCAATGCGGTTTCCGCAGGTATCCAGTGTTATTCTCACATGCAGTTACAAGTTGTGTATATATTTCCATTGTTCTACTTCACGCTCTGCTCATAGGTATACGCTGCACGGATCAGTGTCTTCTCTTTGAAGCAGTCACCGATGAGCTGCATGCCGATAGGCAGGCCCTGGGAATCCGTACCGCAGGGAACGCTGATACCGGGCAATCCCGCCAGGTTAATGGAGATAGTGTAGATATCTCCTAAATACATCTTGATGGGATCTGCCAGACTGCTGCCCAGCTTCGGTGCCGTGGTGGGTGCCACCGGTCCTAAGATCACATCATATTTTGCAAAAGCTTCATCAAAAGCTTTTTTGATCAGCGCTTTTACACGGAGTGCCTTCAGGTAATAAGCATCATAATAACCGGAGCTTAATACAAAGGATCCCAGCATGATACGACGTTTTACCTCTGGGCCAAAGCCCTGCGAACGGCTTCTCTTGTACATGGTGTGCAGGTCCTCCGCATCCTGTGCACGGTAACCGTATTTTACACCGTCGAAACGCTCGAGATTGGAACTTGCCTCTGCAGCCGCGATCGTATAATAAGTGGGGATCGCATAGTCTACCAGACTTAAGTCGAACTCCTCCACTTCTGCACCTTGCGCTTTCAATACTTCCGCTGCTGCCAGTACTGCATCCCTGACCTCGGGATCCAGTCCTTCTCCAAAATAGTCTCTGGGAATACCGATCTTCATTCCTTTCACATCCGCTACCAGCGCAGAGGTAAAATCCGTATCCTCCCGCTTCATGGAAGTAGAGTCTTTGAGATCATGGGAAGTGATCGTCTCCAGCACCATGGCACAGTCTGTCACGTCCTTAGTCAGCGGTCCGATCTGATCCAAAGAGGAACCATAAGCGATCAGTCCGTAACGGGATACCGTTCCATAGGTGGGTTTCATACCGACCACCCCGCAATAGGATGCGGGCTGTCTGATGGAGCCGCCGGTGTCTGAGCCCAGTGCCGCAAAACATTCCTGCGCTGCTACTGCCGCCGCGGAACCGCCGGAAGAACCTCCGGGAACATGCTCCGGGTTTCTCGGATTTCTCGTCACACCGTAATAGGAAGTCTCTGTGGTACTTCCCATAGCGAACTCATCCATGTTGGTCTTACCCAGGATGACTGCACCGGCTTTTTCCAGATTCAGCACTGCCTCTGCGCTGAAGGTCGGAATAAAATTCTCTAAAATTTTAGAAGAGCAGGTGGTCAGGGTTCCCTCGGTACACATATTATCTTTGATAGCGAAAGGAACGCCGGCCAGGGGACCGGTCAATTCTCCCGCTTCGATTTTCTTTTGTACTTCCTCTGCCTGTTTCAAAGCCTTTTCCCGTTCTACGGTCACATAGCAGTGGTAGGTATCCTCACCGGCTGCGATCTCATCCAGAACGGCCTGCGTCGCTTCCACCGCCGTAGTCTTACCTGCCCGGATCGCCTTCGCCAGCTCTACTGCTGTCAGGGATAAAATATCCATATCCATTCTCCTTTTCAACACCTCAGTCCAAAGTCGAAGACCTTCGATTTTCAATCAAAAGTCGAGGCTTTTTGATCCTAATCAAAAATCCAAGGCTTTTGACATTAGTCAAATGTCTTTGGTACCACAAACATGTTGTCCTTCTCGCCGGGTGCATTGGCCAGTGTCTGTTCACTCTCATCCCCATTGGTCACCACATCCTCACGGAAGACATTCTGAACCGGGAATACATGGGACATAGGTTCCACACCGGTAGTATCCAGTTCTCCTAGTTTGTCGATATAGTCCAGCATTCTGCCCATATCCTTTTTCGCTGCTTCCTTCTCCTCTTCAGAGAGCTCCAGCTTCGCCAGAATGCCTACATATTCTATGGTCTCGTCACTGATCACGTTCGCCATACTAATTTCCATTCCTTTCCATTCCTGCCTGCTTACAGGTACTTTCCTACGAAACTAATAGCACCCTGCGCAGTCACATATTTACACGTACTATCAGAAGTTCTTTCCGCACTAATCTCTCACTTTAATGTGTACCTCACGCAGCTGCTGCTCCGTCACTTCGCCGGGGGCCCCGCACATCAGATCCTGTGCATTGCCGTTCATGGGGAAAGCGATCACCTCACGGATGTTATCCTCGTTCCGAAGCAGCATGATCATACGATCCACACCGGGAGCCATTCCCGCATGAGGGGGTGCTCCGAACTGGAACGCCTGATACAGTGCTCCAAACTTGGTCTTTAATGTCTCTTCGTCATAACCTGCGATGGCGAAAGCTTTTTTCATGATCTCGATGTCATGGTTACGTACTGCGCCGGAGGACAGTTCCACGCCGTTGCATACGATGTCGTACTGATATGCCAGGATTTCCAGCGGATCCATAGTATTCAATGCTTCCAGGCCGCCCTGGGGCATAGAGAACGGATTGTGGGTGAATCCGATCTGCTTCGTCTCGGGATCCAGCTCAAACATCGGGAAATCGTTCACATAGCAGAAACGGTAAGCATCCTTCTCGATCAGATCCAGCTTCTCGCCCAGCTCGGTACGGATATGACCTGCATAGTAGTTCGCCTTATCCTCTTTGTCCGCAATAAAGAAGATGGTATCTCCGGCAGAAAGTCCTGCCATTTCTGCCAGTTCTCCCTTCCTCTCTTCGGGGATAAATTTATCGATGGGGCCCTTGTAGCTCATATCCTCTGCCACTTCAAGATAACCAAGTCCACCCATACCAAGAGAAGTCGCAAAGCTTAAAAGCTTCTCATGGAAGCCTTTGGACATCTCCGCATGTACTTTGATGGCACGGACGGTTCTGCCGATAAAAGGTTTAAATGTACATCTCTGGAAAAACTCCGTCACATCCATAATTCTCAAAGGATTGCGCAGATCCGGCTTGTCACAGCCGAACTCCAGCATTGCCTGTTTGTAACTGATGATGGGGAACGGTGTCTCGGTGATCCTGCTGCCTTCGGGAGCAAACTTTACAAAGGTATCATGCAATACTTCCTCGCCTACCTTGAAGACATCCTCCTGAGTCACGAAGCTCATCTCGAAGTCCAGCTGATAGAACTCTCCGGGAGATCTGTCTGCTCTGGCATCCTCATCACGGAAGCAGGGAGCGATCTGGAAATATTTATCAAAACCGGAAGCCATGAGCAGCTGCTTATACTGCTGGGGTGCCTGGGGCAGCGCATAGAATTTTCCTTTAAATTTTCTGCTGGGAACAATATAGTCTCTGGCGCCCTCGGGAGAAGAAGCACACAGGATCGGGGTCTGGATCTCCAAAAATCCCATGTCCGTCATCTTCTGGCGCAGATAACTGATCACCTTGGAACGAAATACAATGTTGTCCTTTACTTTTGCATTTCTAAGGTCAAGATAACGATATTTTAATCTTACATCTTCCCGGATCTCTTTAGATGTCTGGATCTCGAAAGGAAGCTGTTTATATACTCTTCCCAACACATCGATCTTGTGTGCTTCCAGTTCGATGGTGCCGGAAGGAATCTTCGGGTTGTAGGTCTCTTCGTCTCTGTGCTCCATGAGACCGGTTATGGACAGGCACATTTCCTTGGTGATGCCCTTTAAAAGCTCCGGCTTACGGATGACCACCTGTAATACACCGTACATATCCCGCAGATCGATAAAGGATACGCCGCCGTGGTCACGGATGTTCTCCGCCCAGCCTGCCACCTGCAAAGTCTGTCCAATCTGCTGTTCACTGATCTCTTTCATTGTTAAATCTCTGTACATATCGCACCTCCTGTTATATAGTGTCCCGAATGTGCGCTCCCTGTACAGCTTATTTTTGAATACAAAAAGCCCCGGGACATGTTAAAACATATCCCGGGACGAATCATCTAATCCGTGGTACCACCCGAATTGACAGGCGCCTTTGCCTATCCACTCTTGTCACTTAACGCGTGCAACGTGTCATCCTAGCTGCATGTGATATTCTGCAGTTCAGATCACCTGCTCCGGAGTGTTCCCTTCGCCAGCTTCCGCAAACAGCGCTCTCAGTCGGTGACGCTGTATTCCTGTCGTTTCCCTTGGCAAGAGTCTCTTTCATAGCATTTACAAAATAGTTTTTCAACTTAGGTTTATAATATGCGCACGAAAGAAATCTGTCAAGAACTTTTTTATTGTAACAGTTCAGCCATGGACATATCCGAGCGTAAAAATCATGCTTGCATGATTTTTCGGACGAATATGTTCATGAGATAAGCGCCGATTTATGAGCAAAGGTAGTCACGTAGTGACGCAAAAGCGTGTTAACGCGACTTTGCGAATGGCGCGGGCTGAACAAGATGTTAGTCACATGCATTCTTGAACTGATTCCAGATCTCCGCATGCAGATCCTCTGCCTCCTGGGAGATATTCTGCACGATCTCGCCCTCCGCAGCATCTTCCGGCAATACGATCATTTTCTTCATATCCTCGGAAATATACTCTTCCGCGGCTTTATTTGTGCAGTAATAGCCGATATATTCAAAGCATTTTGCCGCATTTTCCGGTTGGTTGATATAATCTAAAAAAGCATATGCCGCATCTGCATTGGGTGCCTTCGCAGGAACAAACCCTGCCATGATACCGAATCCGAGACCTTCCTTCGGATATACTACCTCCAGGTCCGGTCTGGCCTGCAGTGCCGTGGACACCTGGGAAGTGTACAGAAATGCCGCTGCGACTTCCCCGCTGATCAGATAATCCTGCGTATTATTATCATTGATCACACGGATGTTGGGAGCCAGTGTCAGCAGTTTATCTCCCGCTGCCCGGATCACATCCAGGTCCTCTGTGTTAAAGGATTCTCCCATGGTCTTTAGGGTAATTCCATCAATGACACGGTAATTTGCAGTCAGTGCCACATTGTTTTCCAATTCCGGATTCCACAGATCTTCATATCCCGTAATCTTCACATCCGTCAGTCCCGGATCGTATACGATCAGAGGAATGCCCGCTCCGTAGGGCACAGTGTATTCATTCTGCGGATCATAGAACTGTGACATAAACACCGGATTCAGATTATCATAGCTGCTGATCCTGGATGTATCCAGCTTCTGCACCAGTCCCTCCTGTATCGCAAGTTCGATGATATAATCATCTGCAATGACCAGATCGTAATCACCGCCCTTGGTCTCCTCCAGCTTTGCCAGCATGTCTTCATCATAATCAAAGTTGGAATAATTGATCCGGATACCGGTCTCTTTTTCAAAACCGTCCAGGATCTCCTGAGGGAACATGCCATCCCAGGTATAGAGATTCAGTTCTCCCTTATCTTCTTTCCCGCCTGCTCCACAGCCGGTAAATAACGTGACCAGCATGGTCGCTGCCAACAGCATCGCCAGCTTTTTCTTCATAATCTCCTCCTTCGATGCAGATTTTCTGCATCCGCTTCTATTTTCCCATGATGATTATGGGAATACACTCCCGCCAGACACAACAATATCACAAGCAGCATGACTGTTGCAAGTGCGTTGATTTCCGGTGTCACACCGGTCTTCAATTTCGTATAAATCTTCACCGGCAGAGTATTGACCTTCGGTCCGGTGACAAATATGCTGATCACCACATCATCAAAGGACATGGCAAATGCCAGCAATACCCCTGACAGGATCGCCGGCAGGATCTGCGGAAGTATCACGTCCCGGAATACCTGCCATTTCGACGCTCCCAGGTCCAAGGCCGCTTCTTCCAGGGAATGGTCCATTCCCACCAGCCTCGCCCTTACCATCGTAAAAATATACGGCACGCAGAATGTAGTATGGGCGATCACCAGAGTGACCATACCAAAGGGCAGACCCATCAGGGAAAATACGGACAAAAATACCATACCCAGAATGATCTCCGGGATCATGATCGGCAGGGTAGACACATAAGCCACAGCCTCATTCAGTTTTCTCTTCCTGCGGCTCATTCCCAGTGCACCCGAGGTACCGATCAGCACAGCGAAAGTACAACTGAGCACCGCCAGGATCAGGCTGTTAATCAGTGCTTCTCCCAGATCTCTGTCCCGGAATAATTCCCGGTACCACTTCAGGGAAAATCCCTCCCAGACAGAGGTCAGTTTGGAGGCATTAAAAGAATACACCACTGTTAACAGGATCGGAATATAGGTCAGGATCGTGATCACAGCCACATAAATAAAGGGCCATTTTTTCTTTTTCATACTTACAGCATCCCTTCTAACTGCGAGGTTCCGGTAATCTTACGATACAGGCGGATCATCACGGAAGTCAGTACCATCAGTACAGCTGACAGTGCCGCCGCAAAAGGCTGGTTACGCCCCTTGGTGATCTGCTCCTGGATCACACTTCCCACCAGAACGATCTTATTGCCTCCCAGAATATCCGCGATGAAGAACAGACCCATGGATGGGATAAAAGAAAGAACCACTCCGGACAAAAGTCCAGGCAGGGTCAGCCGGAAGCTGACGGTCCAAAACGCTTTCCATGAGGATGCTCCCAGATCCCTGGAGGCTTCCACCAGAGAATGATCCAGTTTCTCCGCACTGGAATACACTGCCAGGATCATAAAAGGCAGCAGAGCATATACCATGCCCACTACGACTGCCGGATAAGTGTAGAGCAGCTTTAACGGCTGATCCGTCAGATGCAGTCCCATCAAAATCTTATCCAGTACGCCGTTACTGCGGAACACGATGATCCAGCCATACAGGCGGATCAGCCCACTGGTCCAGAACGGGATCATGATAAGCAGCAACATTCTGCGCTTCCATACTGCATTCATCTGTGCCATAAAATACCCATAAGGGTAGCCGATCAGCGCCACGAGCAGTGTGGACGTGAATGCCAGCTTCAGAGATTGTAGAAAAGTATTCAGATATAATGGTTCCAATATGCGTTTGTAATTATCCAGTGTAAATGTAAAATCCACACCCCAGACCTGCGCACGCTGTAAAAAGCTCAGCAGGAACATATACAGGATCGGCAGCGCCACGAACAGCACAGTGAACACATACATAGGTATGAGCAGTCCTATATTCCCGGCATCCCGCCTGCCGCTACTTTTTTTCGTCTTCATCATTGTCTATTACCTTCACAGCATTTTTCGCATCCCAGCCGATCTTTACCGTCTGTCCCGGCTGCAGATCATGATCGATCCCATAGCGGCTGGCTGTCAGAAGCTGTCCGTCAGGCAAGCGGAACAGGATCCGCAGCTGTCCGCCGGCAAAGCTTTTTTCCACCACGGACGCCTCATGGACGCAGCCCTCTTCCCCATTCATCAGAATGTTCTCCGTGCGGATCGCCAGCGTCTCGGATCCCAGATGCAGAATATTCGCATTGCCTACAAAATCCGCTACATAGCTGGTCCTGGGCTGATAGTATACCTCATTCGGAGTCCCCAGCTGCTCCAGTACCCCTTCGTGCATGACACCGATGCGGTCCGACATATTAATGGCTTCTTCCTGATCATGGGTAATATAAATGAACGTGATACCCAGCTGTTTCTGCAGCCGCTTCAGTTCCAGCTGCATCTGCCTGCGCAGTTTCAGATCCAGTGCACCCAGCGGCTCATCTAACAGCAATACTTTCGGTTCGTTGATCACAGCTCTTGCGATGGCAATCCGCTGCCTCTGTCCACCGGACAGCTGATCCGGCATACGTTTTCCGTATTCTTCCAGCTGTACCAGCCGCAGGGCCTGCTTCACCCGCTCTGCGATCTCTGCTTTCGGCACTTTACGGATCTTCAGTCCGTATCCTACATTATCCGCCACATTCATATGCGGGAACAATGCGTAATTTTGGAAAACCGTATTCACGTCCCGCTTATTGGGTTCCCAGTCCGTAATGTCTCTTCCCTCCAGGATCACACTTCCGGAATCCGGCAGCTCCAGTCCCGCAATGATCCGGAGTGTGGTGGTCTTGCCGCATCCGGAGGCTCCTAACAGCGTAATAAACTCGCCCTGTGCCACCTCCAGGTCCACTCCCTTTAATACTTCCGTATGATCAAAAGATTTCCGGATCTGCTGCAGTTTCAATATACTTTCGCCCATGCTCCGGCTCCTTCCTTATTCCATCTATCTTAATCTATCTAATCTGTGCAGACTGTTCCGCCTGTCCTTATCTGATCCATCCCCAGCATAATCCCAGGAATTCCGCAAGATAATACATGCCCCTCAGCCATACCAGCATCGCACAGCCGTAATACATCCAGGCATTTTCCTTCTGCCTGTCCACCGCTTTTCCCGCCAGAGACAATATCACGCAGAGCAACAGTGCCATTGTTCCAAAGCTCGCTCTGTCCGGATAATGGGGCGACAATATCATTGCTCCCCACGACAGCAGTGCTCCCAGCAAAAGCAGTCCGTTATCTCTTCCTATTTTTTCTTTTAAAATCCCCTTGCATATCACAAGGACAACCGCCGTAAGCAGCAGCGTGGGAAACAGATATTCCAATGCTCCTCTTGCCTCGCTGTAGCAGCGCAGATAGAGGTTCCACAGTATTCCCCGGGTGCTCTCCGCTGTCTCCCCGCTGCGGACAAAATTCCCCGGTGCCACGATCATCAGAATGCTTCCCGTGAGGCAGCTGATATTTCCCAGATACATCCATACCGGAATCTTTTTTTGTTCTCTGCGGCGGAGTATCATTACCACCAGGCTTAAGATCCAGACCGTCGGCCCCATATTTTCATTGCTCCAGCCAGCGATCAGTCCCAACGGAAGGATCCAGACTGTGATCCCCCACAGATTCTTCTCCTCATATTTCAGATAGCAGAGCAGAAACGCCAGGATAAATCCTGTCATGTACAGATAATTCGCTGCACCCGCTTCCCAGAACATGCTCATTTTCCAGTTGGCATTCAGTCCAAACAGCATTCCCAGTGCCGCAAAATAATAAGGCATACGGACTCTGCCGGCAGCCTGGCAGATCAGCCACGCCAGTATAAACGTCATTGCCGTGTTCAGAATATCCGCCCAGCTCTCACCGGTTAACAGGATCATCTGCAGCAGCGCGTGAGCCATGCTTCTGCCGCCCCAGTTAAAATAATGCCAGATCTGTGCATGGACAATATCCCCGAGATTGCGGATCGGTGTATCCGCATACAACAACGTGGAATACCATTCATCATCCATCATAAAATCAATCTCATAATTGACCCGCCATACAATGATCCCTGTCAGCAGGATCAGTGCAAGACTGCTCCATTGTATGATCTTTTTCTGTTTTTCCCGCATGTTTTCCCTGCTCCTTTTATGGCAAAAAGCGGCTGCTTCTCTCTAAGCAGCCGCACATAATAGTTTAACAGTTCTTTTCTCGTCCGTCAAACCATTTATCACCATATCTGTTTTTATTTATCCGGAGCAAAATCCAGTTCAACAACCCGGTCATTCACCTGTGTAAAGCTGCCTCCGTCCATATTTTTCCGTACAAAGGGAACACCCCTGCGCACATAGTATACATTGTCCTGAAGCAGGGCATCCGGATTCTCTGACGGACTGATCGTACCACCGAGATCATCATAGCTGATATTATCGCGGAAGGTATTATGGATCGCCTCCTGCAGACAGAACATCACACAGCCGCCCTCATTCTGCCTGCTGTAATTAGATTCATACACCGTTCCATCTCCGGAATCCGCATCATATGCCATGCCATCCTGATTGAGTCTGGTGTCTGCGACTTCATTATAGCGAAACAGGGCGTCCTTGCATTTCCAGGGCCAGATCCCGGCTGCCACTTTTCCCATCCGGTCGCCCGGCTCGCAATAGATCCTGTCATTGATCTCGCAGGCCACAGAATCTGCCATATTATGCTCCACCAGAGGACGCAGGGCATACATCGGCGTGATCCCATCTCCACCGGCCTCTTTTACATAATTATTCCGTATCTGCATATTTTCATGCCCATAGTTCAGAAAAACGGCTTCCTTAAGCTCTGCTCCCCGGAACTTATCATGAGCATAGGTATAGCCCGCTGCAATTCCCCAGCGGCTGACCCGGTGTACGAAGCATCCTTCAATAACGATATCCCGATACCGCGCCACACCCGTCCGCTCCTCACATTCCGGACGGAGCGCTGTCATATAGATCCCACCGTTGTTCATGTGCTTGTCGTAGACATTCCCATGGACATCATGGATCCACAGATTTCTAAGGGTGATGCCGTCCCGCACCCCTTTGTCCTTAGCCACCACAGCCACACCGGTACGGTTCATTTTCTCACCCAGGCTATAGCGCTCTCCCGGGATCATGCTGCCTTCATTCGTGATCTCCAGATCCTCGACCACAATATGCTCTGCATCGTACAAAAGCACTGCAGAAGATACATAGCCGTGATACACATGCGTAGGCGAATCCAGCGGAGTCCCATAATCCTGGTACCAGATCCCCTGTCCGCAGGCATCGATCCGCGGCGGTGCATCTGCTGTGCCGTATGCTCCGATCACGATCGGTGCCTCTTTCGTACCGCTGTCTGTCACATGCAGATATTGTCCGTAAAATACACTGCCCCGCTCCAGCAGGACACGGTCTCCCGGCTGCAGGCTTCTTCGATTAATGGCAGACAGACTGGCAAACGCCGTACTGCACGTCCGTCCGTCATTTTCATCACTGCCTGTTCTCTGACTCACATAATATGTCGCGGATAAGCTTGTCATATGCATCCTCCCGTAACCGTTTTTCAATGATCTGTGACACCTCCTCATAGGTAAAATGATCCCCATGATAGCGTCCGAACAGATCTCTGTTCTGTTCGTAAAAGTCCCGTTTCTCCTGCTCTGTGAAATCCGGGCAGAAGCCGCCTTCCCGGACCTTCTCACACGGCTGTACAAAATCCAGCTTCAGGCGGGTCAGCTCATATTGCAGATACGCCGGTGCGGAAAAATAATGCGGTCCGTAGAACCTCTGTCCTTCCTGTTCCATTCTCCGCAGCTCTTCGTTGTGCTTCTTACGTCTGGCCTCCAGGCCCTCCATGGAGGGGTCCTCGATCAGACCCATTCTATGCGCCAAAAGGAAGGCTCCCTGAGCCTTCCTGATATGCGCCTGTGTCATAGTTTCCTGTTTTGGCATTTTCTGTTGCATTATTTCACTGCTCCCGTAATTCCATTTGCAAAGCTCTTCTGTAAACACAGGAAGATGATCGCTGTAGGAAGTGTACAGATCAATACTCCCAGCATCAGCATACCATAATCCACACTGTATCCACTCTTCAGATTGGCTACTAACATCGGCATGGTGATCGCCTTGCTGTCCTGTAAAATGATCGTCGGCCACAGATAATTGTTCCACGCATTCATAAATGTAACCGTCATCGCCGCTCCATAGGTAGATTTCATCACCGGAATGAACATCCGGAAGAAAATCTGTATTTCGCTCAGACCTTCCAGTCTGGCAGCCTCGATAATATCATGAGGAAAAGAACGTGCCGCCTGTCTGAAAAGCATGATCATAAACGGAGTCGAGATGGATGGCAGTGCCAGTGCGATCCAGGTGTTTACCAGCTTCCAGGAGGTAAACATCTTGAACAGGGGGATCATGATCGCTACGAACGGAAGCATCATTGCCAGCAGCAGAATACTCATCAGAATATCCTTGCCCTTATCATGATAGATCTCAAATCCATAACCGGCAATGGAACAGATCAGCAGTGTCACAACCGTGATCACGATCGCATTGCGGAAGGAGTTAAACATCGCAAGTCCCAGATTCTGCATGTCGACCAGGGTCTTGAAATTCTCGATCATATAGGTACCCGGGATCAAGCGTCCTCTTACCACATCAATACTCTGGTTAGTCGCGCCGCACAGCATATAATACAGCGGAAATGCTGACAGAAAACTTGCTATCACTAAGATCGCGTAGGAAATTATTTGTTTGAATTTAGTCACGTTTGTCACCCACCTTCATCTGAATTGCAGACAGAACCGCTACCATCACAAGTATGCATACAGACAACGCTGCCGCATAATTAAATTTCGGTGTCTCCACAAAGGAGATATTGTAGATGTAATGCGCCAATGTCATTGTAGATTTTCCGGGACCGCCTGCTGTCAGGTTCATAGACTCATCGAACAGCTGCAGTGTTCCCGAAGTAGACATGATCGCCGTCATCAGAATGGTCGGCTTTAACAACGGTATCGTGATCTTCATAAACTGCTGGAACGGTGTCGCTCCGTCGATGTAGCTTGCCTCATACACAGAATAGTCGATATTCTGTAATCCTGCCAGATAGAATACCATATTATATCCGGTCCATCTCCAGATCAGTGCGATCACAATGACCCAGCGCGCCGGCCATGTGCTCTGGAACCAGTCCACTGAAGACAGTCCTATGGCCATCAGCACTCTGTTGACCACTCCATCCGGAGCAAACAATGACTTAAATATCATGGAATAAGATACCAGTGACGTTGCACACGGAAGAAAGATCAAAGTGCGGAAAATACCTTTCCCTTTTATCTTAGGATTATTCAGCAGCTGTGCCAGCATGAGTGCGAGCACAAGCATGATCGGTACCTGAATCACAAAATAAAAAAAGGTATTGAACAAGCATTGCTGGAATGTTTTATCCTTGAAGATCCTGGCATAATTCGCTACACCATTAAAGACTCCTCCTGTCTTCCGGAAAGAAAGAAGGATGGCCTGTGACATCGGATAGAAACAAAATACAAATATTAAAATCGATGCCGGGAGCAGGAATGCCCATCCAGTCAGATTATGCCTTTTTTCCAAACTTAATTTTGCTTTCTTCTTTTCCATGTTTCTCTCCTACAACAGTACCGGGAACGCACTGCTGCACCCCCGGTACTATCCAGTTTCCATACTCTGGTGATTATTCGGCGATATTAAACTCTACGGTATCCTGAGCGTTTTTGATCTCTGTATCGATATCGGCATTCTTCTGGACAACGTTGGTGATCGCATCTGTCAGTGCGCTTCTGATGTCAGAGTAGTATGCACCGTAGTCAATTCCGGGAACATGTCCGGCGAACTCTACGATATCCTTGTACACTGCCTGACCGCCGTAGAACTCATTGCCCTCATTATAGGTCTCAGACTGTGCTGCGGGCAGGTAACTTGCGATTGCTCCTGCATTTACCAGCAGATCATCATATAAGTCTACATCCGCACCAAAGGTAGCGTTCAGGAAATCAAATGCCAGATCGGTATTTTTGCAGTTAGAAGATACTGCCCAGCTTGCACCACCGCAGTTAGCGTAGTTGGTTGCGCCTTCTACATCATCTAACTTAGGCATGTTTACGATTGCCCATTTGCCTGCCTGATCCTCTGCAGCCTGAATGGAGGACATGATCCAGCAGCCCTGGATAACGCCTGCAGCGGTACCCTTGTTCATGGAAGCGATATACTGATCCCAGTCGGTATAATCTGCCATGATTCCTTCATCGATCAGCTGCTTGTAGGTCTCGATCGCTTTCTTCAGCGCTTTGTTGTCTACCAGAGATACTTTGCCATCTACCATAGGAGAAGCACCTGCAGACTGCAACATCTCGATCACGATCTCAGAACCGCCGGAGCAGGTCAGCATGGGAACATCATTCGCAGCCATTACCTTCTTAGACAGCTCCATGAACTCAGACCATGTGGTATCCTTGAAATCTTCTACCTTAAGGCCTGCTGCTTCTACCATATCGGAACGGATCGCCATGATGGTAGCACCATTATCAAAAGGAATACCATAATGTGTGCCATCTACAGTGGAGTCAGCCAGCTTACCCATAGAGAACTGGGAGAAATCAATTCCGCAGTCATCCAGTGCTGTGAAGATTCCGGGATAATTGGTTGCATTTTTGTGGAAGGAATAATCCTGCATCAGGAAGATATCCGGTAAAGTGCTGTAATCACCGGCTTCAGCCGCTGTGATCAGAGCTGTCTCGATATCGCTATATACCTTCTCCTGGATGTCTAACTTGAAGTTAGGATGATCCACCTGGTATGCCTTCTCTGCCTGCTTCATTGCATAGACATTGAAGTTAGGATCCCAACACCATACGGTCAGTGTCTCGTCTTCTGCGGAAGCAGGTGTTTCTGCTGCTGCCTCTGTTTCCTTGGATGCCTCGCTGGGCGCTGCGCTCTGCGCATCATTGCCGGCAGGCTTGTTGCCACATCCGGTCAGCATGGAAACGGTCATTGCCGCTACTAAGAGCACGCTTAATACTTTCTTTTTCATCTTAAATAACCTCCTTATACTTGTAAAGTACTACCTTATAAAATATGAAACGCTTTTTGCCTTCCATAAGTTACCTGTCTTCGATATCGTCCACCCAACGCATTTCGCCGGGTTTCAGATCCAGCACATACGCACATTTTCCTTTGATATACAGCTCTGTGTGCTGTGCCTGTGCTGAGTTGTTGATCACTGCGATCTTGCCGGTCTTCTGAAATACCGTTACTTCGGTATCCACATTCGTTACATAGTAACGCTTCATCTCCTGCTCCATGCCGGCTGCATAATAGATTGCCCGAAGCAGAAGTCTGCAGTTCTGTGGAGAATACGGAAGACCTGCAAAATACACACTGTGTCCTCTGCCATATTCATTGACCACCAGCTGGCTGTATTCCCCATCCATCGCGAGGATCTGATAATGTCCGCCCTGTGCATAGACGCGGCTGGTGCCCTCACCGAAATCTAAGGCTCCGTCAATATCCTCTAAGATAAAGTGATCGTCATTTTTCTCATTGTATTTGTCCGTGCTGAGAGAGAAACACATCTCGCGGTCTACGCCGAGCACATCGGACAATTGGAAATATCTTCCCTGATGCTGATAAGCGGTAGGCTCACCCACACCGATGAAGCCGCCTCCCTGATCCACGAAACGTCTGATATTAGTCAGGACCTTTTCGTCGATCCAGTTCTCAGCTCCACTGAATGCGGTGTACGCATCCCCGACATTAATGATGACCTTAATTTCCTCAGGGATGCCGTTTCTGACATCATCAAAGGAAATGAACTCGACCTCAAAAGGCATTCCGCTTAAGCATTCCAGTACTCCCTCTGCGGAATAGGTTTCCCTGTGCCAGATCGCATGATGTACCTGATTGGACATCCACCTTCTCTGACTGCCCCAGCAGTTCAGGATCGCCACCTTGAAAGGTGCCACATAGGAAGCTGTCCCCTGCATATTTTCATGGATCTCCCGAAACTGTGTTACTACATTTTGTATTTCATCAATGAAACCGGGCCAATTACTTGCCAGCTTCAGATAACCGCCATATCCGATCCTGTCCAGAGGAGACCTGAGTAATGCACGCCTTGCTTTTCTCCAGTTATCCCTTGCCTCTCCGATCGGGTCACCGCCTTCGCAGAACACATCCGGGAAAAAGTAAGGTAACAGCCGTCCTTCGGTATAATCCACTCCCTTGATATCAGAGATCATGCGGAGTGTCACACCGCTTCCGACAGAGCCTACCACTGCATCCAGTCCGATGCCTGCGAAATATTTACCATAAGGCTCTGTTCCGATCCAATGATCTCCGAGGAACATCATCGCTTCCTTGCCATAAGAATGTACAATGTCTACCAGCTCCTTCGCCAGCGCACATACCTCGATCTGCTGGAACTCTATGAAATCCAGGAACTGTCTGCTGGGAACGCGGAACATGCTGTTGTGATATCCCTGATCCACAATGTACTCCGGGCGGAATTTGTAGCCTGCCCATTTCTCAAACTGTTCCAGGATATAGGGACTCACACTTGCGCTGTATCCGAACCACTCTACATATTTTTCACGCTTCTTGTCATCAAAGGTCAGTGTGAACTGATGGAAAAATGTAGTGAAGCGGACCACGTCGATATGAGGATTGTCCTCACACCATTTTCTCAGCTTGTCTTTTACATACTGTTTGGTCTTGGGCTGTCTCACATCGTAAGTCAGCTGATGCGGTGTATCCTTCCAGTCATTCGTGATGAAATTGTACATGTGCACCGGATCCCAGATCAGAAATGCCAGGAAGCTTACCGTATACTCATGATAGGGGATCGTACGGATCTCCACTTCACCGGATGCCTCATCAAATTCCCATGCATCCGTCGGCACTACCTCACCGGTCGTTCTGTCGATCACTTCCCACCAACGCTTCGGGTCGTCCAGCGTGTTGACCTTAAGCTGCTCCGTATGGAAGCCTTCCATCAAACGGATGCGGAGTGTTTCCTCTCTGGCGGTGATGCGGTTGCTGATCAGGTATTCCTGCTGGATCTCCTCCGGATGCTTCATCGCCCACGCATTATCCTTTCTCGTGGTATAATAAGTCGCATATTTCTTCACCGGCTCTGACAAAAGTGCTTCCGGCATCTCGGTTCCGTCACAGTCTCTTAACGCGTCTGCGCCCAGAAGATTTTTTAACCGTATTGTTTCGTCAACGATGTCTGCATCAGTCGGCAGCGTCAGTCTTCCTGTCATCACATGGTTTCCTCCCCATCGCTTTTGTACTATCTTGCAGCTGATGACTAAAGTATATCGGCTTCCGAACCTGATATCAATTTCTTTGTTGCTTGTTTTGTTATGTTTATTGCTATTTTGTTACTAAAATGGTGGATTTTTTAAAATGATTATGTATAATATGCTTATCCCGATCATACATATTTTTATTTTTTCGTCTTTTTTACGAATGTTTTTGTGAAATGTTGTTCTTTTTATATATTCAATATAAAAAATACGATAGATTTGAAAAAGTGCACAATAAAATAAGATAAAGAAGGTGTCTAGTTATGAGTAATGAATTTATCAATATTGATTCTGCAAACGCAAACAGTTCTCCGGAACAGTTCCAGCTGCGTTACATCTCCATCTCCAAATACGAAGGAGACTGGCAGTCTCTTCCGCATACCCATCACTTTTCAGAACTGTTCTATGTCCTGCGGGGTGAGGGAGCTTTCTATATAGAGAATGAAAAGGTGCCTGTGAAGACGGACGATCTGGTCATCATCAACCCTTATGTAGAGCACACGGAGAAAACCCTTCCCAACGATCCCATGGAATATATCGTATTCGGTGTGGAAGGGCTCGCATTTTCCTTTTCCGGTGCAGGGCAGGACAACCCGAAGGGCTACAGCTTCTACAGCTACGGATCTGATAAAAAACAGTTCATCAACTTTGCCCAACTGATGATGCAGGAATTCCGCGACAAGCTTCCCGGTTTTGAACAGGTATGTCACGGACTGCTTCAGGTGCTCCTGGTATATATTTCCCGGAAGCAGAACCTGTCTGTCATCTCCGACTCCTCCTTCCAATTATCCAAGGAATGTGCTCTGGCGAAACGCTATATCGACTCCAATTATTCCCAGAACATTACTTTGGATTCCCTGGCGGAGATCACGCATATCAACAAATTCTATCTGGCACACTCCTTTACCGAATGTGTCGGACAGTCTCCGATCAATTACCTGACAGACCGGAGGCTGGAAGCCTGTAAGGAGCTTCTGGTATCCTCCAATCTGTCGGTAGCGCAGGTAGCCACCAGTGTCGGTTTTTCTTCGCAGTCTTATTTCTCACAGATCTTCCGTAAAAAGACCGGCATGACACCGCGCCAGTACCGGAGCCGGTATGCCCGGAAATAAAATTTTTTCTCCTACAGCCGGATCTTCTTCAGACGGTCCACTGCCTCTACGGTATTCTCGTAGCTTCCGAAAGCCGTCAGGCGGAAGTAATGCTCACCGCTTGGTCCGAATCCGGAACCGGGGGTACCTACCACGTTGACATTCTCTAACAGATAATCGAAGAACTCCCAGCTGGTCATGCCGTTCGGCGCCTTCAGCCAGATATAGGGAGCGTTCACACCGCCGGATACGGTAAATCCCGCTTCTTTTAAGCCGTTCAGGATATAATGTGCGTTGTTCATGTAATAAGCAACCTGCTCCTTCAGCTGTGCCTTACCTGCCGCAGAATATACGGCTTCACCGGCACGCTGTACGATGTAGGGTGCTCCGTTGTATTTGGTGCCGTGTCTTCTCGCCCACAGTGCATGGAGACTGACATCCCCGCTCTTTAAATCCTTGGGGATCACGGTGAAGCCCAGACGCACTCCGGTAAAGCCGGCATTTTTGGAGAAGGAACGGAACTCGATGGCACAGGTTCTGGCCCCTTCACATTCATAGATACTATGAGGCACATCCGGCTCGGAAATATATGCTTCATAGGCCGCATCATACAGGATGACCGCACCTATCCTGTTGGCATAGTCCACCCATTCCTGCAGCTGTGCTTTGGTAATGGTGGCACCGGTAGGGTTGTTGGGGAAGCATAAATAGATCAGATCCGGTGTGGTCTTCGGTAGCTCCGGTGCGAATCCGTTCTCTGCCAGACAGGGCATATAGATCACATCACTCCAGGTCTCGGACTTCGGATCGTAAGTGCCGGTTCTGCCTGCCATGACATTAGAATCCACGTATACCGGGTATACCGGATCACATACCGCGATCTTATTGTCCAGGCTGAAGATCTCCTGAATATTGCCGCAGTCACATTTTGCTCCGTCGGATACAAAAATCTCGTCCGGTGCAATATCGCAGCCTCTTGCCTTATAATCATTTTCGGCGATCGCATTGCGCAGGAACTCATAGCCAAGGTCGGGAGCGTAACCATGAAAAGTCTCCGCTTTTCCCATTTCATCCACCGCACCGTGCAGTGCATCAATGATGGCAGGTGCCAGAGGCTGCGTCACATCTCCGATTCCCAGACGGATGATCTTCTTATCCGGGTGTGCTGCGGAATACGCATTTACCTTTTTACCGATGGTGGAAAATAAATAGCTTCCGGGAAGTTTTAAATAGTTGTCGTTTACTTTAAACATAGTACGTTCTCCTCTCTATTGTCCTTGGTGCAATGTTGCTGTCGTAAATAAGCAATTTTTCCGCACTACGTGCTCTCAAAATTGCAACGAACATTCGTAATCCGGGCTGATCGCCCTACTTACTTATGTTCGTTTACTCCTCTCATAGAAACACGTCTTTGTCTGCAAGCAGCCACGCCGTGTTTCTATGGAGGAGTTTATTCTATCAGATGGAGTCCGGGTCGACTTCACCTTCAAATACGATCTTCGCAGGTCCTGTCATGTAGACCAGGTCCGCCTTCCGATCCCATCTGATGTGCAATTCACCGCCTAATAATTTAACCGTGATTTCATCGTCCGTCAGACCATTCAGCACGCACGCCACCGCCGTAGCGCAGCATCCGGTACCACAGGCCAGGGTCTCCCCGGTGCCTCTCTCCCAGACGCGCATAAACACATTTTTCCGATCCAGAATTTCTACAAATTCGGTATTGGTCCGGTTGGGGAAGCAGGAATGGTTCTCGAACTTCGGTCCGATCTTCTCAATGTCGAGATCCTTTACTCCGTTCATAAATACAATGGCATGGGGATTGCCCATGGAGACACAGGTCATACGGTATTCCTCGCCGTCCACCGTGATCGGTGCATCCACTACAGCCGGTCCCACCGAGGTCTGCTGTGTTGCTTCCGCTATCACCGGTACCTCCATAGGTGCCAGGACCGGCTGTCCCATGTTCACCTGTACCAGTGTTACATTCCCTCTGTCCGTGGCGGTCCTGCCCTCCACGGTAAGTTTCAGGTATTTTATTTTTCCGGCGCTGACGATGGTAATGTCTTCGCGATCCGTCAGTCCCTTATCATAGACGTATTTTGCCACGCAGCGGATACCGTTGCCACACATCTCCGAGCGGCTGCCGTCCGCATTGTACATCTCCATCTCGAAATCCGCTTCCTCTGCCGGATTAATGAAGATCACACCGTCTCCGCCGATGCCGAAATGCCTGTCACTTAACTTTCTTACGATCTCAGGCTTCTCCTGCGGTGAAAGCTTTTCCGTAAAGCCGTTGACATATACATAATCATTGCCACAGCCCTGCATTTTTGTAAATTTCATGTATTGCTGTTCCTCCTGTTGTTACTCTGTCATCATCGACAGCACCATCTGTGCCGTCTCCACCAGATTCGTCCCACTGTCCATACTGGTCTTCTGAAGATACCGGTGGGCTTCTTCTTCCGTCATATGATTTCTTGCCATTAAAAGCTCCTTGGCATCCTTAATTGCTTTTTCATCCGCTGCATTACGGGTCTTCGGCTGCATGCGCCGTTTTCTTCTGCGGCGCTCCACGCCTTCTACCATCAGATTTACCGTATTGATCAGGTCCTGCACCTTTAACGGCATGGAGAGGCATACGATGCCGTTGCCGTAGCATTCGCTGATCAGATTCTGGGATGCCATCAGCAGCATCTCAAAGCCCTCCGGCAGATCCTCATGAAGTTCTGTATATATCATATCCGCCAGCTTATAACTGCAGATCACGATTCCGTCATTCAGTCCGTCCGCCTGGCTGATCGCCTGGGTACCCGTAGTACAGATACCCGTGACCTGGAAGCCGCTGCGGACCAGGATGCTTTTGACTCCCTTGGCTTCTTCCAGCTTCGGCAGCACGACAATAATGTTCGTCATTCGCCCACCTCCTTTCTTCTGTGTTTTTACTCATTCATTACAAAAGAAAGGATTTTATCAATACTTATACAGATACTCCTGAATCTCCCATTCGGATACCTGAGAGCGGTACTCATGCCATTCCTTGCGCTTGGCATCGATGTATTTCCCGGCAATATGGTCGCCTAAGACATCCTGGATAAAGGTATCCTTCTCCAGTTCTTCCACTGCCTCCAGCAAAGTGCCCGGCAGCTGGTCGATGTTCAGCTCTTTCCGCTCTTTGGCGGTCAGTGCAAAAATGTTCGCATTGATGCTCTCGGGGGGATCGATCTTCTCCCGGATGCCCTGTAAGCCGGCGCTTAAGCAGACTGCCAGCGTCAGATAAGGGTTTGCTGCGGAATCGGGGCTGCGCAGCTCGATACGGGTACCCTCTCCGTCTGCGGTAGCCGGAATACGGATCAGGGGGCTGCGGTTCGTTGTGCTCCATGCGATATAGACCGGTGCCTCGAAGCCGGGTACCAGGCGCTTATAGGAATTCACCAGCGGATTCGTGATGGCTGCCATTCCTTTGATATGCTTCATGATACCACCGATGAAATAATAGGCTTCCTTACTCAGTCCGTTAGGGTCGGAAGCATCCTGGAAAATATTTTTCCCGTCCTTTTGCAGAGACATATTGATGTGCATACCGGAACCGTTGACGCCGAACTTCGGCTTCGGCATAAATGTTGCGTGCAGACCGTGGCGTCTTGCGATGGTACGCACCGCCATCTTGAACGTCATGATATTGTCCGCAGTATGTAACGCTTCATCGTATTTGAAATCGATCTCATGCTGCGCCGGAGCCATCTCATGATGGGATGCCTCGATGACGAAGCCCATATCCTCCAGGTTCATTACGATGTCACGGCGGGCATTCTCCCCGAAATCCAACGGTCCGATGTCGAAATATCCGGCCTGTTCGTGGGTGTTGGTCGTAGGCATGGTATTTTCATCGGTATTGAACAGGAAAAATTCACATTCGGGACCTACCTCGAACGTATATCCCATATCCTCAGCCTGCTGCACCGCACGCTTCAGCACATAACGGGGATCGCCCTCAAAAGGCTGACCGTTGGGGCGATAGACATCACAGATCATACGTGCCACCTTGCCCTGCTGGGGTCTCCAGGGGAAGATCTCCAGCGTAGACAGATCCGGATACAGATACATATCGGATTCCTCGATCCGGGCGAAGCCGTCGATGGCGGAGCCGTCGAACATGCATTTATTGTTCAGTACACGATCCAGCTGACTGGCTGTCACTGCAATATTTTTCAGATTGCCAAACAGATCCGTGAACTGCAGACGGATGAATTCCACATCCTCTTCTTCCACAAGACGGATGATATCTTCCTTGGTATAATTGTTCATCGTTACCCTCGTTTCTGCGCCGCCTGTCTGCTCCTTTTCCACGGGGCGGACGCATCCGTGAAAAATACTTACACTAACTATAGCAATGCCTGTTTTGTCTTGTCAATGCGAAGTTCTCCTCATTTACGGTACTACGTGGGAGGTCCTGCGCATACTATTTATAAAGATCATCCCATCATTCCAAGGAGACTTAAGAATGAGTGCAAATACAAAGATCGTCGTACTTCGCAGAAAAGAACTGCTCTATACCGGAATCTTCGCCGCGCTGGGGGTGTTGTTCGTCATATTACTGTTAATGTTGTTGCTACCGGGCAAGGATACGGATGCCTCCTATGGGACACCGGATTCCCCTGACGGTACTGCTGCTGCCGAAATGCCGGACAATGTGGCGGATGTCTCCACCGGGGCCGTTGCCGATACCGGCAATACATATATCCCCGGAATCTATACCACGGAGCTGATCCTCGGCAATGAGACCGTCAATGTGGAAGTCATCGTGAGCGACCACGCCATCACCTCCGTTAGCCTCGCCGATCCAAGCGAAACACTTACTACCATGTATCCACTGCTCGAGTCCACCATGGAATCCCTGAATGACCAGCTCTGTGAAATGCAGGATCCGGAGCAGGTCACCTATTCCGCAGAGACCAGATATACTTCACTGGTGCTGCTGGAAGCGGTGAAGGCATCCCTGGAAAAGGCAAAGCCCAAGGCTACGCCGGAAGCCACGGGCGCGCCGGATGCAACGAATGCACCGGCAGCCTCTCCGAACGTACCGAAAGCGGATATCAATCCTGCGGCATAAGGGACTCATGTGCCGTGCATAAAATTCAGGGCTGACGTAAAAAAGGGCGCATGCCTCCCGGCATGCACCCCATTGTGCGTTTTATTGTAATATTTTGTTTGCAACACTGGGTTTATTTTATACTATTTACAGAGGAGATGCAAGGGAAAATTACTTCTCTTTTTTCTCTTGCTTCTTTGCTCTTGCTGCTTTCAAAACATCAGCAAGATTATCGCCATTAAGCACTCCCGGATACTTTTCCTGAAATCCCACTAAAGTATCTTTATTTTCCTGCTCACTTTATACTCCAATATCCGCCTTTACTCGGGCCTTCATATTCGATTATTCCACTAGTCTTCAATTTATTTATTGAACGTTTAACCGTACTGAGTGAAACCTCTATCTGACTCGCCATTTCCTCTCGTGTTACATACTTATTCATTCGTATCAACTGCAAAATAGCATCCTCCACTGATGTCGCATTTTGGGGTTCATTTTGGGGTTCATTTTGGGGTTCACCTTGTTCCATTAAGAAATCCGGATGAATAGGTATCTCAACAGTAACTGCTCTTCTTTCATCATCCGTTTCAAATGTCGCTTTAGGAGAACCATTATCTCTAAGTTCCTCTTGTATAGTAGGAATTCCTGTAGATTTTCCTTCTGTCAAATCTAACTCCTTCAAAAATTCTCCCAATCGTTTGTTTCTATAATATCGAGATTTGAATCGTTCTCCCTCAGCAATTGTCTTTTGCGAGATTGAACGGTCAATACCTGGATAACTAATAATTCGAACACAATCTGGTTCAATCTCTATGATTATTGCCTGATAGGATTGATAATCACGATGATAAAAAGCATTGACCACAGCTTCCTCTAACGCCTGATACGGATAGCTGTACCGGCGAATGGCTTCCATCTGATAATCTACTTTCGTGACCTTTTCCTCAATCACCATGTCCTGTAGCTTTTCCATAGTTCTTTTAATCATTGTCGGCACAGAGCCTTTGATAACCGGCACTTCAATAAAATTATTTGGATTTTTAATGCTACCTTCCGGAAATTTTGTAATTTCAACCTGCGTATATGGAAAGAATTTGTCCAAATGCTCACAAAACATCATCAGTGCCACATTAGATATACATAGCTGCTCCGGTGGTCCTACAAGAAGCTGCATGTCTCCAAGCACTTCCATAACACCACGTTTTCCAATCTGCTTTGCCAGCTTGCTTTTGGTTGTATTGAGATGGTCCGTTAACAACGCAACCGATATGTCTGACTCTGTAGCCTCAAAATTAGGCCTCGTGTCAAACGGTGCGTAGTTTGTCATATTAATTAATTCTCGTTCCTGCTCCGCATTTGCACGAACCGAGCTTGTCGCATACCGTATATAGTAATAATACTTTTTATCCTTCTTAGCAGTAACATGCTCTGGTGCCTTATACGGTCTTTGCACTCCAGGTGTCACCCACAATACAACAACATTTTTCCCATCAACTTGTTCAATGATCACACGTGGAAAATATGCCGGAATCATTGTATTATTATAACCCAAAAGTTCCTTTTGTATGGTATCCAACTCATATTCTTCCAAACCCTTTACCGGGCGAACTGCAACACCGTTTTTCTCCTCGACACCAATCAAAACATATCCGCCACCAACATTGTCAAAATCATTGGCAAATGCACAAATGCTATGATAAATATCATCCGGATTCCACGATGCTTTAAATTCGATCCTATCAGATTCCACTCTTCGCTTATTTAATAAATCTTCTATGCTAAGCTCCAATTCCATTTACTTCACCACTTTCATAATTTAGGACTGCCCATCTCTTTCTCAGCATTCTCTCGTTTAATCCGATAATCCGAAAGCACTTTCAGTATTTCCGGGTCAGTTACATTGGATTCATAATCTGAAAAATCATTACTTTCAATTATTGGCTTAATTTGTTTCATCATTAACCATAATTTATCGTAACAAATCAATTTGCCCCTCCCAATAAGACGAAAAACACCAAATAATTCTACCACTTACCTTTTAGCAGTTTCAACAAAAGCTTTCGTTTTCCACTCAAAACACCTTCGTCGGAGAAAGCATTGCTTGCTGCTCTCTAACCTACGAAGATGCCGACAGCGGATATCAATCCTGCGGCGTAAGGGACTCAGGTACCGTGCATAAAATTCAGGGCTGACTCAAAAAAGGCGCATGTCTCCCGGCATGCACCCCGTTGTGCGTTTTATTGTAATATTTTGTTTGCAACACTGGGGCTTTTTTATACTATTTATGGGGGAGATGCAAGGGAAAATTATTTCTCTTTTTCTCTTTTATCAGCAGATATTTCGCACCTCATTTTCTACAATATTAAATCGTATAAATTCCGGTATCGCATTTGCAAGTGCCTTTTCTTTTATACGTTCATCTCCCGTCGCTGCATATGCCACTTCAACACCTGCAGAAAAATATAATTTTTCAAGCTTCTGGGAACGAATATCATTATAATTTGTACAAAGAGGTAAATCGTTCATCCTGGACAAGTAATCAATCATAGCCAGTAGATACATAGCTTCTCTGCACCATCTGCGCTCATAAAGCTTTCTTACTTCATCCGTCTCAAGTGTTTCGATAATAAAATCTATATCACCCATATCCTTTACATGATGGCATGTATTACTTTTAAATGTTTCAAACGAACATCTATAATCTATATTATCTGCACTATTATTTTCCAATATTGAGTCTACCGTTACATTAAGCACCTTGGCGATTTTATGCAGAGTTCCTGCTGTGCATTTATCAAGGTCTGCTTTTCCATTACAGATATCAGTAATTGTTGTCATTGCAACTCCGCTTTCCTTGCTCAAGCGATACCTCGACATTTTTTCTTTTTCAAGTAAATCATTAATTATCATCTGCTTCCCTCCTATTTATTAATATATCGGTCAGCCGAACTACTGTCAATAATATTATTTACAATTGAGATATCTGAGAATTCCTTGCATCCACCATAGCTCTGATCACATCAAGTTCCGGTTGAATTGCCTCATACTCTTTTCGGAATTCGTCATTCTTCATTTCCTCAGAAAGCATTTCATTTAAGGTTTTCATTCTCTGCCATCCTTCCTATAATGTCAAATATTATTTATCCTTTAGTATATGTTATATATGCCATATCGCCAACGAATCAATCTCACATTGCACGATATTTATTAAAAACAATTTATTCAAACTGATTTTAATAAAATTCTTCTGAATAAAATTTAACATGAACTCTTATGTTTTGCATTCTTTTTTTCCATTTTTGACAAAATAAAAAACGCTTATACTATGAGATTCCTATGAAATTAATTTGGAAGATGTAACATTAAAAGAAGCCGGTGCATCAAGCACCGGCTTCTCTTGTATTACGTTAGTTATGAACCTTTTACAGAGATTACTGTAACAGAGACAGTACGCCCTGGTTGGACTGGTTAGACTGAGCCAACATAGCCTGACCTGCCTGAGCCAGGATGTTGTTGTTGGAGTACTTAACCATCTCAGTAGCCATATCGGTATCACGGATAGCGGACTCTGCGCTGGTGGTATTCTCAACTACGTTGTCGAGGTTGTTGATGGTGTGCTCCAGACGGTTCTGAACAGCACCAAGTGCGGAACGCTGGGTAGAAACCTTCTGGATTGCAGCAGAAATGGTATCAATAGCAGCGGTAGCATTGGTATCATCATTACCAGATACCTGAATACCGTTTACACCAAGTCCACGTGCACTCATCATAGAAATGTCGACATCAATCTTATTGTCCTCTGTAGAATCAGCGCCTACATGAAGGCTGAAATTCAGAGACTTGTTCAGATCTGCAAATCCTTCAAGAGATATGTTATCTCCATCTACAGAAATGCTCTTTAAGTTTCCATTTCCAGTTTCATTATATGCGTTCTTTACTGCTGCAAGAAATTCTTCTTCGGTTTCATATAAACCGCCATTAGCGGTAGCATTTGCCGCTTTAATTGCAACATCCTTTGTGAAATTTTTACTCTTGTCAGCAGCTGCTTTAATGTCATGAATGTAACCATAAGTCTTACCACCGACTTCAATGGTATCTAATTTATAGGTACCCTTAGTCTCTGCAGTATCATCTCCTGCATCAGTATCAGTAGTTCCTCTTGTAATTTTTACAGTACCTTTACCTGTTGTCGCGTCAATAGCATTAATGGCTCCCTTTGCAGTGTCATAAGTAAGCTCTGCTGCTTTACCATTCTTACTAACACCCTTTAACAGATAGCTCTCATTGAACTTGGTTGTGGTGGATACACGGTCGATCTCAGTTACTAACTGATCGATCTCGTTCTGGATGTAGCTTCTGTCGTTCTCAGCCTGAGTTCCGTTAGCAGCCTTTACAGCCAGTTCGTTCATTCTCTGCAGCATATCCTGAACTTCGTTCAGAGCACCTTCAGCGGTCTGCACTGCACTGATACCATCCTGTGCATTGCTGGAAGCCTGTGTCAGTCCTCTGATCTGCTTTCTCATTTTCTCACTGATGGAAAGGCCAGCTGCATCATCTGCTGCTCTGTTGATCTTGTAACCGGATGATAATTTCTCAGTAGACTTAGCCTGAGACTTAGTGGTGATGCCTAACATTCTGTTAGAGTTCATAGCTGTAAGATTGTGTTGTACTACCATAATATATTCCTCCTTGAATTGACGAGCGCTTCCCTGCGCTCCGTTATTTGCTTTGGCAATGTCAGCTCCAAGTTCGCACATCCTGTCACTTTCATCGCCATTGTCTTCCGTTTCTCCGGCGTGCGAAACCTTAGATTCAGAAGAATGGTTAGGTAAGCAAATGTTTTATTTGCTTTACTTGATAAGTATATCGGAGAGGATTTTGGAAACTTAACCCCTCTTTGAAAAAAAATTTGACTTTTCATTCCGGCATTTTTCGAAAATACGATATTCTTAGACATTTACATCATGATCTGCTCAAATTTTCCCATGTCACAGAAATCCTGAATTTTCACGTTTTAATGCTGCAGCAAACTCATTTTCGGCTATTACATATTCTGCTCATTTTGCCGAAATAGATAGTAACAACATAATGAAGCGGAGGGTAATTATGCAAGTAAAAAATTATTCCTATTTTGTAGGGGAAGATCAAGTACAAAACAGACGTCATTCTGTATCAGATGGCAAAAACGGCAAAGCAAAAAACGGTGGTAAATCCATAGATGCCCGCAGTATGGCTTCCGTCACCGATCCGATCGCTACAAAGAAGGCCCAGGTTCGGAAAAAAGCTATGAAGATCATCGGGGATGCCTTTGCCGGAGAGAGTAAGATTGATGACGATATGGCAAATCGCAGAGAAAAAATACGCTCTCTCACCAGGGAAATCGGTGACAGCACAAAGGCGATCAGTGATATCGAAGCCTCCAGAGCCGCCCTGCAGGATAAATTCGGTGTGTCCTCAGACAGCCAGGAACAAAAAGATCTGGAACTACTGGCAAAAGGCGTAGAGACCGGCTTCTCCGGTTCGGATGTCCGCTTAACGAAAGAGGAAGAAGAACAGATTGCCAAAATAAAAGCTGCCGGATTAACAGAATACCAGCAGCAGTCTCTTGCCTTAAAAAAATCAGAAGAATCCTATGTCAACGAACTTGCCGACGCCAGGAATGAGATTCAGACAGAAAATGCCGTGATCCGCCAGACGAAGATTGAACGGTTAAAATCCAATTCCATGGGAGCTGCATTTGAGCAGGCAGATGCAGTAATGGGCGCTGCCAGCGACGAGATCATGGGCATGCTGATTGCGGAAGGCAAAGACCACATCGACGAGAAGCAGGAAGAAGAGAAGAAAACAGCCGAGGAAGCTGCAGACAAAAAGAAGGAACTGGAAGAAAAACTGCAAGCCAGAAAAGACGAAAAGAACGAGCAGGAAGAGCTGACAAAAAATATCGTGGAAGCTGCGAACAAGCAAGCCGGTGGTACAGACAGCGTAGTTCAGGCCCAGCAGGAGATCAAGGATATGATGAACAAATTAAAACTGGTCGAAGATGACGTCAAAGGTGCCGCGGTCGATCAGGGAATCTGACTATTCTGCCATTCATCAACAACGTATGAAAATTTGCTTTCGCTATTGCCAAATTCACTTCTAAAAATCGCGCCCAACATCCGATATCGAATGGTGGGCGCATGATTTCTTCCGTTATTTTTCTTGTATAATAGTCCTATACCAAAGTGAAAAAGGGGAAACGATTCCATGAAAATTGCAATATGCGATGACGATAAGAATGAACTGTTCCGGATACTGTCTGTTCTCGCAGATTACCAGACACAGCGAAACATAGAATTTTCCTACAAACCTTTCGACAACAGTACGGAGCTGGCGTCGAATCTTTTACAGGAGCATTATGATATTTATCTGTTGGATGTGGTGATGCCGGGACTGAACGGCATCGAACTGGCCAAAGAGATCCGAAGCAGTGACAAGGCCGCAGACATTATTTTCCTGACGTCTTCTCCCGAATTTGCGGTAGAGAGTTATACCGTGAAAGCTTCCAATTACCTGGTGAAACCCGTTTAAAGAGACCGGCTGGTTGAAGCTCTGGATGACATCATGCGTACCAGAACCGAAGACCGCGATTCCTGTCTGGTATTGAAGAGCAGCGTCGGCGTACACAAAGTCCATATGTCTGAAATCATTTATATTGAAGCCTTGAACCGAAAAATCATTTATTACCTGAGAAACAACAGTCAGATCACCTGCGTGGAAAAGTTTGCTTCTGTCTGCGACCAGTTGCTGCAACACCCGGAATTTCTCCTTGCACACCGCTCTTTTCTGGTCAACATGAACTATATTCGCAGGATCGACGCAGCCGACCTATATCTGGCAAACGGCAAGTGCCTTCCGCTTGCCCAGCGCAGGATCTCGGAGATCAAGAGACTCTACCTTGCTTTTCAAATGGAGGAATCCATATGAGTGAATTTGTATCCCTTTTAGGACTTATCAATTACGGCTTTGTCCTTTTCTTTGGTATCGTGATGTCTCTCTACCTGGCAGATATCCATTTTGAGGACAATAAGATCCCTTATATCATCACGATCCTTGCTTTGGGCGCAATACAGCTTCTGTCTTACCTTATGATGGGGGAGAATCTGCTCTATAAATGCTATCCGCTGCTCATACATCTGCCGCTGGTCCTCCTGATCCGTTTTGCCTTTCACCGGAATATCTATATCGCGACGATCTCTGTGCTGTCCGCTTACCTGATGTGCACTCCCAGAAAATGGTTCGGCACGCTGGCAGCCTTCTTTTTCGACGGCAGTCCGGTTGTAGCCAATCTCGTCTCTATCTGCGTGACGATTCCGCTGCTGTATCTGGTCATCCGCTATATTGCGCCTTATATCATCCGTCTGCATTATGAGAATAAGAAGACTCTGTTGCTCTTTTTCCTGCTGCCGCTTTCCTATTACATTTTGGAATACACTCTGACCGTTTACACAGATCTCTTGTATACCGGTGGTCCGGTCATTATTGATTTCATGGACAGCTTTCTTGTGCTCTTCTTTTTTATCCTGGCTATGGTGTCGCTGGATTTTTCCAATAAAAAAAGCACGGCGGAACGTGAAAATCTGCTGCTTACCACCGCAGCCGCACAGGCGTAGAAGGAGATTACACAGTTATCCACTTCTCAGAAGCAGGCGTCCATCTATCGTCATGATCTGAGACATCATATGACCTTTTTGCAAAACTGTATTGCAGAAAATGAGTTGGAACAGGCTTTGGAATATATTCACCAGATCTGTGCCGATATCGATAACAGCCGTGTGATCAGATACTGTGAAAACGACGCTCTGAACCTGATTCTCTCTTCCTATGCCGGTCAGGCGTCAGATGCCGGAATCGAATTGCAATTTACCGTGACTGCCACCGATTTTACACGCTTTCAGATCACTGATCTGTGCAGCCTTTTTGCAAATGCTCTGGAAAATGCGATTTACGCCTGCGAAAAGATTCCTGCTCCTGAGAAACGCTATATTACGCTGAAAGTTTATGAAAAAAATAACCGGATCTGTATACAGATAGCAAACAGCTATCTACAGGAGCCGGTATTTGAAAATGAGATTCCCATCTCTCACGAACCCAATCACGGTCTCGGCACCAAAAGCATGATCTCCGTTGTAGAAAAATATCACGGAGTGTATGGATTTTTTGCTGAGGATGGGAAATTCCGGTTTCAGGCATCACTGTAAACAGTCTGGTTTACGTTCCTTTACGTATTTTCTAATATATATACGTAATGAGCATGCCACTTCTTACAGTAACCACAATTTTTCTAATCCGAATGCAATATTTTTTTATTTTTTTCTTATTTAGGGATAAAGACGTATACGCAAAAACATTTTTGAAATTATAGGTCCCTGTCTGATATTCAGGCAGGGACTGTATTTTAGATCATCCAGACCGGTACGATATAATTGTCTCTGTCAATCGCACTAAGTCCCGGTTTCATGCAGATAACTGCGCCCTTCGCACGAGGCGTTGATGCCTTGTCGAGTAATTCAAATACCTTTACCAGCTCTGTTCCGGGATTTGCAGTTTTCTTAATCTCAATCGGATTCAATATTCCATCATGTTCCAGGACAATATCAATCTCCCTGGCATCTTTATCACGATAATAGTACAAATACGGCTCTTTTCCACAATTCAGGTAGGTTTTCCGAATTTCCGCGACCACATAATTCTCCAAAATGGCCCCGTTCATAGCACCGCATTCTAACGTTTCCGCACTGCTCCATTTCGTCAGGTAACACACCAGACCCGTATCGTAGAAATACAGTTTGGGCGTTTTCACAAGGCGCTTCAACAAATTATTAGAATACGGATGAAGATAAAAAATAATTCCCAGCGTTTCCAGAATTGTCAGCCAATCCTTCGCCTGCGTCTGATTGATATCTGCATCTCTGGCAATCTCTGCTGCGTTAACCATCTGCCCACATCTTGCTGCCACCGCAGTAATAAACCGGAGGAACTTAAGCGAATCTATGGCATCCGATAATTCTCTTACATCCCGCTCAATATAAGTAGACAGATAACTGCTGTAAAAAAGCTGACTGTTACTGTTAATACCGCTTACGATCGCCGGCATGGAGCCTTGATAAATCCGCTCAAAGATCTCTCTTGTATCAGCTTGCTCTCTCTCTTTCTGCCTCTCGCTTAAATCCTCCAGATCTACCGTAAACGGTTTCATCGTTCCTCCGGATATCTCTGCCTGTGACAGGGATGTAAGTGAAAGTACTGCCACTCTTCCTGCCAGTGACTCCTGTACTCCCTGCATCAATTTGAACACCTGTGATCCCGTAAGCCAAAATGCTCCCGGCTCATGGTTTTTATCTACATATATCTTGATATAAGTAAACAGTTCCGGTGCATATTGAACCTCATCAATCAATACAGGTGGTTTATGCAGTTGCAGAAACAGTTCCGGATCGGTCTTTGCAATATTTCTTTCGTTCAAATCATCCAGTGTTACATATCCCCGCTCCGTTCCCTCCATCAGTTTTTGGAGCATTGTCGTCTTTCCTACCTGTCTAGGTCCCGTTACCAGGAGTACCGGATATTCCCTGGTTACCTGTCTTACTACATTCTCCAGATTTCTTTTGATATAATTCATAAAAGTCCCTCTTTCGGCTAATCTTTTTTATGATTATATTTTAGCCGGATTTTTTTAAAATATCAAGCATTTTCCGGCTAATCTATACTCTGATTATATTTTAGCCGAAACCACATTTTTATTCTTTCACATTGATTCCGTCATAAAAAAGGGAAGCAGTGATCTGCTTCCCTTCGTCTGTTGTATTTATTGTTTATTATCATACATCTGGGGCGGTACGTATCCGGCGCCGCTCATGCTCTTGTAGTAGTCAAACGCGCTTTTGGCATTTTTACGTCTCTGGCCGATTCCGGCACGTTCCCTGGCGAAATAGTTCTCGACCAGTTTCTTGTTCCGGGCTTCCTGTGCCTGTACGGACACACTGAGCTCCGTCACCTTGGCAACCTTGGCCTGCAACTCCTTAATCTGGACTGCATAGCGCTGTCTGTTGCCCTCCAACTCCTTCGCCAGCTTCTCATACAGGATCTCGAAGCCTTCATCCAGGCGGACGACCTCATCGATCAGGCGCTGTTTCTCCTCCACGGCATCATCGAACAGGCTCATGTCCACTTTTTCCGCAGAAAAGATTTCTTCCTGACGCTTATTATATTCCCGGATCTTCTGCAGTACTTCCAGCTTCTTATCCAGACTTTCCGATAAAATGGTCAGCTGATTCTCCATCAGTCATTTCCTTTCTTGGCACCGGCCTTCATGACTTCTTTCCAGTTGTCGCGGATCGAATGGAGATGCGTGTTGATCTCTTCGAGAATCTCCTTATCCTTTTTGACATTGGCTTCCACCAGCCGTCTCTCCAGATAGCTGTAAATATTATCGAAATCCTTGGAAACTTCGTATTTCATATCCAGTGTGGAATGCAGATATCCGATGATATTCTGCACCTTGCGGATATTCTCATGCGCTCTGGGAATGTCATTTTTCTCTACGGAAAGCTCTGCGATGTTACAGAACTTAATGGCTCCGTCGTAAAGCATAAGCGTCAGTTCTGCCGGAGATGCGGTCAGAACCTTGCTGTTATTATACTGTGCATACGCACTGGGTAATGCCATATCATGATCCTCCTAATAAGCCGGTCACCGCACTGGAATTGCTCTGCAGCTTTGCAAGAGCCGTCTCCATCTTGGAGAACTTGGAATACCATTTATCCTCGTAATCGTTCAGCTTCTCCTCCAGTTCGGAGATCTTCGTCTTATAATCATCATAATCCGATTTCATCTTTTTGTCATCATAAAAATTACCGTAGGAGCGATAACCCTCTACCGATTTGGACAGATCACTCATTTTCGTATACAGATTCTTGAACAGTCCGGAGAAAAAGCTTACGACCGTATCGGGATCACTGCTGATCATGCTCTTAAGCTTGTCTGCATTACCGGAGGTACTGGAGTCATCTGCATCTCCATTGATATGGTAGGCATTCTTCTCATTCTCCGCTGCGGTAAAGTAGCTCAGAGTCTCAATACCAAAATCGCTGAGATACATGTTCTTGCCGTTTACTTCCACACTGCCTGCCATAATTTCTTTTAAGGCAGAGCTTACGGTAGACAGATTGCTGTCTCTGCGGAGCAGGGCATCCTTGATCTTCTGCTCGTATTTCTCTACCTCGGAGTCGGACATAGCATCCTTCTCGTCATCGGTCAGCGGCTCATAGCCTTTGGCAGAATCTGCATTATACAGCTTATCCATCTCATTGATAATGGAATTGTAATCCTTCAGGAAACCCTTGATCATATCGTAGATGCCGTCTACGTCATCCTTAGTGGTCACCACGACGTTCTCAGTGGTCTCTTTCATGGCTGTGATAGTCAGTCCGTTGATGGAGAATACATTGGTGTTGCTCTCGTACTCCGTACCATTCAGAGTGATCTTCGCATTCTGTGCATCGATCTTATTGGCACTTGCACTGTCCAGTCCCAGGCTCTTAAGTACGTTATTGCCGGTCTCATCGGATGCGGTAATGCTGAAATCATTGCCTTCTCCGGAATCCTTGGCACTGATATAGAATCTCTGCTGGGTCTCATCAAAGTTGGCATTCAGTCCGGCTTCTTTTAATTTGGTCAATACATCAGAGATAGTAGTATCCGCAGTGATCTCCAGTTCTACATTGGTATCACCGCTCTTGATATTTAATTTGGTGCCGGTGCTCAGATCCAGAGCAGTACCTTTATTATCCACACTCAGATCGGACAGCTTCGTCAGGGCATTAAGCTTGAAATCGTCCCCGTCTGCATCTGTTTTGGTTCTCAGAGAAGTCTTGCCGCCGGTCATGTAAGCAGTCTTGGCCAGCTGTGTGATCTTGAGGTTCTGCACGCCGTTCATGGCATTCTCACCGGTGATGATGCTGGCTGCGGTGCTGTCGGAGACGGATGTGGTCTTCTTCATATAAGCACTGGTAAAACGCATATTATTGACGTATTTGGACTGCAGATTCTTCAGCTTGGTGTTCAGATCCTTCCATGCCGTAGTCTTCCACTCCAGCTTGGTCTGTGCCTTTTTCGCATCGTCTACCTTGGTCTGCTTCGCAGACACCAGCTGCTGGATAATGCTCTCTGTGTCCATACCGGAGATCAGTCCGGATAATCTCATTGTTGATGATGCCATATTGGTATCCTCCTATCTTATCTCTTCTCATCTACCAGGATACCGGCTAACTCCCACACTTTGGCGATCATGTCCAGGGTCTTCTCTGGAGGGAGCTCCTTGATCACTTTCTTGGTATCCTTATCTATGATCTTGATGGTTACGCGGTTGGTTGCCTCATGAATGCCGAAGACCGCTTCGGAATGAGACATCATGTTCTTGTTCAGCTTCTCTACCGCTTTCTTGATCTGCTCATTGGTCACATGCTGTTGCTGCTCCCTATTGGGATCGGCAGAGGTATTACTCTGCTCCTTGCCCTGAGCATTCTCAACGACTGCTGTCGTCTGATCGATCTTGTCTATTGGCTTTACATTGGCAGGATTGTATTCAGAGGCGTTTTCCTCTGTGGTCACTTTTGTAGCTGCATTCTTGGCAGCGGATGTGTTCTGTGCCTGCACTGTCATGATACTGGAAATCGGTTCTATGGTCATAATGGTCACCTCCGTGTGATGAATAAGCGCCTTCCGTGGGCGCACGACCTTTGTTCTCTAAGCTTTTTATCGGTTACTTTTCTCGAAAAATTAATAGGAGCTGCAAAAATTTGCACCTCCTATGCCTAATTTCCTATTTTCCTATTTTATCTTCTGCCTACCCAAACAGGTTCTTCAGTGCTTCCATACCGTCAGCATCCACCGAAGCCCTGTTGGCTTCCTGGATCTGTAGGTATACTTCCTTGCGGTAGATGGGCACTTCCTTGGGAGCGGAGATGCCGATCTTGACCTGGTCGCCCTTCACTTCCAGGACGGTGATCTCGATGTCATTGTTGATGATGATCGCTTCGTTTTTCTTACGGGATAATGCCAGCATCTTACTCACCCGCCTTTCTGGATTTCAGGATATCGTAGATGGGGAACTTCACGGGATACTGGTTGCCTTCGAGGATGATCTGACATGCCTTACGCTCTTCCACATTGATGACAAAGGGTCCCTGGAGGTTCACGGTCATCTTCGTAAGGTCGGAAGGTACGGTCACGGTCACCATGACCAGAATGTTCTCCGGGGTGAGTGTTCCTACACCGGTGAGCAGCTCATCATCCACCTCGGGATCGTAGTCCGGGGTGACCAACAAAGGATCCATGACCGGCATGGCAAAGCTGGGTTCTTCGATGGACTGCAGATAACGGATACCGGCACTGCTGCCTTTTTCCTCGTCATGCAGCATGGTGAAATGCTTCAGCTCCGGAAATCCGATGATTCCTTTATCAAATGTGATGATCTTGTTATCCGCGATCTCTACTTCCCCAAAATTTTTCGTCTGAATCTTCATAGAATACCTATGCCTTTCCGTACCTGCAAGCTTCCAGGTACTTCCGTATTTTTTACACTATCCTCTTAGATAAAGTTCAAAAGTGTGGTCTGCATGACTTTACCGGTAGCCATCAGTGCTGCTTCGTAGGTCATCTCCGCACTCTTTAAGTTAATAGCGGTCTCTGTCACATCAATATCTTCGTTTTCACTCTTTAATGTCTCAAAAGTAGTCTTCTGGCTCTTCATACGGTTCTCGATCAGCTCCAGCTTGCTGCTTCTGGTACCGCAGTTGGTGATGCACAGGTTGGCATCATCGAGATATCCCTGGAAGGTGGTAATGCTGCTCTCGAACAGCTTCTGGCACTTATCTTTGGACAGAGTCAGTGCTTTTTCCACGGCTTCCATCTGTTTTTTCAGAATATCCGCATCGCCGCCGGTAGCGTTCTCCTGCAGACCTTCGATCTTGGTCTTCACTGTCTCCAGATCCAGCACATCCTGCATCGCCTGTACCAGGTCATCCACGGTACGGCCGATTCCGTGCTGGAAGCACTCATCTGCAGTGGAATTTACACGGATGGTCTGATTGAAGCCTACATCGTATTCGATCACCTGTCTGTCCTCATCATCCTGTGTATATTTCTCGTTATATTTTATTGTCTTGCCATCCACGGTGGCATCACACTTGAAGTAATGCTCCGGCCGCAGATCTCCCTTCACCCAGTGATTCTTCTGATAGGTTACCTGAATCTCACCCTCATTTTTACCGGAAGTGGCAGGATCATCCTTGCAATCCATCAGGGTCTTGTAGCGGTTCTCGCCCAGGAGCAGCTCTCCGGTCTCCGGTACATACACGATAGCATCAGGGTTACCGGCTACCTTGCTGTAGGGATCCGCGGTAGAGGAAATTTCCTCAATGGCCGGCTGGTGGGTATTCTGATCCGGCCATGTTACCTCCTGATAGCTGCCATCCGCCTGTTTCTCCTGAAAAGAAATGGAGGGAGTGCCGTTCTTTTTACAGTCATTATAGGACAGCTGAATACGATATACCTCCGTGGCCTTGACATCCTGTTCTGATATCTTATCAAAGCCCGCATCTTTATAATTCGCTGCGGTGATATCCAGCAGTTTACCGGTATTTACCTTGGTCAGCTTAGTGATGGAGCTGTTGCCCAGCTGCTCGGTGATATTGTATTCCGTGTTGTATTCCTTATCAAAGCTTAAGGAAGTATCGGTACGATATCCGGTAAACACATAGCGTCCGGCGTAGTCGGCATCGCCGGTGCTGTAGACTTCATCTCCAAGGGCTTTCAGCTGTTCGAGAATGATCTGGCGGTCTTCTGCCTTCAGGTCTCCATTGGAGCCTTTCGTAGACTGTTTGATCATGCTTGTGATGATCTCTGTCAGATTCTTCAGTGCATCTTCCGTCACGTCCAGCCAGCTCTCCGCATCGGGGATATTCTTGCTGTAATACTGGGTCACTTCCGTAACATTACTGCGCAGACGCAGGGCACGGATGGATACCACCGGGTCATCGGAAGGGCGGTTCACCTTCTTCTGGGTGGACATCTGTGTGCTCAGCTTATCCTGATATACTTTGTTCGTATTGATATTGGACAGATTATTACGTTGCATGATCTTGTTCGTAATTCTCATTTTGATCCTTGTCCTTTCTCTCTATAGAATTCCATACGATTTTCATACTAGACTCCGGTCTCCAGGATCAGTCTGTCATAGATCTCCGTCAGGGTCTGGATCATCTTGGAAGCCAGATTGTATCCGTTCTGGTATTTCACCAGGTTCACCGCTTCTTCATCCTCATCGACACCGGAGATGGAGATTCTCTGATTATCGATAGTAGCGGAGATATCCTTAAAGCTTGCATAAAAGGTATTCGCTCTGGAAGCGTTCAATGCCACATCCGACAGAATACACTGTAAAAATTCAGAAGCATTACATCCTCGGAAACTCATCTTCGTCTTATCTGTGGCAAGATTCTTCAGATCGTTCAACAGGTCATTCTGTTCCACACCGTCCGCGGCATCCTTACGGTTCGCCATCAGTCCGGGATCCTGTTCGATAGCCTCCAGAATGTCGAAATTCTTCGCGGTCAGACGATAGTAACTGTCGTCGTTGACCTTTACCGTCATTTTGCTGGCCTTTTTTTCCTGCTTGTCATATCGCTTTGCAGCGTCATCCAGCAGGAACTGCTCACCGCCGGTAGCTTTATTACCGGTGAACATCTTCACGCCGGGATCCCCGTTTCCGCTGTAACCGGAAGTCAGAATATCGTTGAATTTCTGAGAAAAGGTACGGATCCACTCATTCATCTGGTTCATGTAATAAGGGATGCCCTGATAGGACAGGTTGGTACCGATCTCTGCCTTTTTCCCTACACGGTCATTGGTAATTCCCCGGGGATTCTTCTCACTGTCCGATAAAGTAAATGTATAGGAGTAAGTGGCATTGCCGTTCGCATCATATTCGCAGGTATATTCCCAGGAATCATAGTAGAATTCCTGATTGCCCAGATCCAGGATGCCTCCCTGATCCGACAGATTACATTTATTCAGATCCTGCAGATAAGCCTTGGTTACTTTTACGGTTACGGTATCATGGGTCTTGCCGTCTGCCGTGGTCGTCGTGCCGGTGGCGGTCACCTGTCCGGTGAAATTCTCGCCGTTGTTGCCGTCACGCATCTGGATCAGTCCTGCCAGATCACCGCCCATGGATGCATTGTACAGGTTGAACTTCTGCCCGTCCGCCCAGTAGACTTCATAGAGACCGTCGATATCGGTCTGGTTTACTTTCTCATAGGAGGTTCTTGCCACACATTCGAGACCGTTGTAATCACTGCCATCTACCAGCATCTGGCCTCCGGCGATCTTGACCATGTATCTGTTGGCACCGGTCTCACGGTCCTCATTGTTGGCATCGATGATCGGTGTCTCTTTGACTTGCACGTCCACGATCTTGGACAATTCATCGATCAGCAGGGTTCTGCGGTCACGGAGCTCGTTTGCTTTCACTCCGGTCAGTTCGATGGTATTGATCTGTTTATTTAAAGTAGCGACTTCGCCGGCGATGGAGTTGATCTCATCTACCTTCAGCTTGATCTCCTGGTTGATGTCTTTCTGAACCTTTTCCAGGTTGCCCGCCATGCCGTTGAAATACTCAGTCAGTGCTCCGGCATATCCTACGAACTGGGACTTGGCGGTAGCGCTGTTAGGATCTTTTAACAGAGCCTGCATACCGGTCACCATCAGCTGATCGAAGATGGTCTTGAAGCCGGTGCTTTTGCCGTCATCATCAAAATACGTCTCCAGCTGCTGCATGTAATACTGCTTCATATCGTATTCGCCCAGCTGTGCATTGTTATCCCAGAATCTTCCGTCATAGAACTCATCGCGGACGCGCTCGATGGCCAGTGTCTCTACACCGGCGCCGGCACAGCCGTAGGTCTGGAATACCCGCAGTGCATTGGATGCCTGCTGGGTTACCTGCTGTCTGCTGTAGCCTTCCGTCTGTACATTTGCGATATTGTTGGACGTGGTGTTCATGGCAGCATTGCTGGCCAGCAGTCCTGTATATGCAATATTTAATCCAAAAAATTGTGAGGGCATTCTATATCGCCTCCTATACTCCTAATGTGGAAATAATATGCTCCAGCATCTCGCTGATCACATTGATATAACGGCTGGATGCGTTGTATGCATTTTGGAACTTGATCATATTGGACAGTTCCTCGTCCGTGGAGACACCGACCACCTGCTCTCTGGCACTCTGTGTCGCTTCCACGGTGTTGACCTGGTTCTCATAGATGCTCCGGAACACATATCCGGAGTTTGCTACCTGTGATACCAGATCCGTATAATAATCTACAAATGTAGTCTTTTTCTGTACGTTGGGATTCAGCGTATAGGATTCTTCGGTAAACGCTGCCTTCAGTGCATCCGCCGTTTTCTTATCTTCCGAGCCGTCAGCCAGACGGAATCCCAGCTTGGAAGGCTCCTGTAGTAATGTGGGATTCACCTGCAGATTGCCGATGGTGTAGAGGCTCTCAGGCTTTTTCGCCGTTTCCTCGTTCATGACCCAGTAGTCCTTGCCGTCTTTTCCGGTCACCTTACGATAGCCGTCTGTCGTCACCTTGGTAAATAACTGGATCGGAGTACCGTCTTCCATGCGCATATAGCCGTCGGAATCCACTGCGCAATATTTAGCATTTTTAAGTGTCGTACCGTCTGCCAGCTCCAGATCTCCGCTCTGTACACCGGCTGCCTCTGCCAGGATATCATTGATCTTCGTCACCACATTGTGGATCATCTGGTCAAATTCACCCTGTATGTTCATAACGACCGATTGGGATACGCTGTCGTATTTTCCCTCTGCCAGGTCGGTATAGTTGGCTCTGTGATCTCCTCTGGCCAACAGCATTGCTTTCAGCCCGCCGATATCGGTTCCCAGATCAGAAGATATCTCGATAGAGAGGTCAAACACCTCTGCGCCATCGATATTATAAACTCTGGTACCGTCATCCCTTGTAGTATAAGAAGCATTCATGGGCCAGAACGGTGTCACGAAGCCGGTAGCTTCGTCCGTCTTCATGGCGATCTCATAGCAGGTTCCGTCCTTGACGAAATCTACACCCTCGATCTGTACGGATACACTGCCGTATCTGTCCTCGGAAAAACTCATATTGGTCAGCTCTGCCAGTTCATCGAGGATCTGATTTCTCGCATCCCGCAGGTCATTGGCATGCTCAATACCGCCGCTCTCAATGGCACGGATCTGATCATTTAATGTCAGCAGCTGATTGCCGTATTTATTGATCTTATCCACATTCTGTCTGATCTGTGTATTCAGGTTGTCCTGATAGGAGCTTAAGCCATCATATACCGCACTTGCTCTCTGCACGAATTCGGATGCTCTCTGTACGATCAGTCCCTGCGTGACGGAGCTGCTGGGATCCTTGGAAAGCTCCTGTACTGCAGTCCAGAAATCGGTCATAGTCGTCTGAAAAGCCTCGCCGTTCAACTCTCCCAGCTGGCTCTCTACTTCTTCCATGACTTCCGTGGACACTTCATAGAACATACTGCGTCCGGATTCCTTGCGGTATGTTTTGTCCAGGAAATAATCTCTGACCTGTTTTACACGGGAATATGTGACACCCAGACCCGTCTGTTTGTTGGCAATAGACTTCGGGTCTGTAGATAATGTGACATAAGCTCTGTTAGATTGCTGTACCTGTTGTCTGGTATAGCCTGTGGTGTCCACATTAGAAAGATTATGCGCTGTGGTATTCAGCGCATTCTGACTTGTCTGTAATCCGGACGATCCAATATATAAACTACCCATTAATGGCATGAACTCTCACCTCTGTATCTTACTGCTTGGCATCGAAGCCATGATCGATAACGCCCATGGTATCTCCTGCATTGTAAGCTCCACGATTGTAATTTGCTGTCTCGGGTGCTGTCTTCGCCGCCTGGAGGAGATTCATCTCGAACTCCACCATCTCCAATGCACTGTTTAACAGTTCACTGTTCTGCTCGTTGATACGTTTCAGTCCCCGGACTGCTGCCTGCAGTCTGTCATGCGCATCTGCCAGTGCCTGCTGTTCCGCAGGGCGTGCAGATAACATGGTGATCAGATTGGGCAGCTTCAGCTCTTTAACATCCCTGTTCAATACATCGGCTATATCCGCAGTCACTCCCGCTCTCTGTCTGTCGAGATTATGGATCCTGCTTACAAGCTCCTGCTCCTCGTCCGTGATCTTCTGTAATTCTGCAAGATCACCGCCTGCTATGATCGGTGTCTTGCGTTGTGATAACTGAAGCAGAGCCTCGTACTCCGTACTCTCTCTGCCTAATACATCTATCAGGTTTTCCATTAAACTAGCCAAAGAACTACCTCATTTCTTCCTGTTTCTGAAGCAGCTTCTCCGCAAAGCTGGCATTATCCACTCCATAAGTACCGTTCTGGATCCTTGCTTTAATGGGAGCCGTTAACTCTTCCCTGATGTCAGGTGCGGCGGCCACTGCTGCCTTAGCGGTCTGGAAATCCTTGCCCTGGCTGCTGATCTGCAGTCTGTCCGTGTGTGTGGCTGTCTTAGTCTTCTGTGTTCTGCTTAGCTTCTGAGACTGATACAGCTGCTGTACCTGTGTATACGCTTCAATACGCATATCGACTCCTCCTTCCCGAATGTGATTCGTGTTTCACAATATGTATCGGACTAAATTGCAATTACTTTATAGTTCCCGCAAAAAAATGTAACGATCCCATGTCTGTGACATTCGGATCGTTACCTCAGATTTTTTAATATGCGTTCTCTTTGCAAAGTTCTCTGTCCACCTGTTGTACGCAGTAAATCTTATCATCTACCGTCACAGAGACCACAGTATCATCATGAGCATACAGTCCCTCTTCCACATAAGAGAATTTTTCCGGGGTCCTGCCCTCCTCCAGGATCCGGATCAGTGCTTCTACCCTTGGTCCATGTAGCGGATTGCATTCTCCGATACAGGTGATCTCATCCTTCAGTACGCAGTCCATGGATTCCGTGCTGACACCGTCAAAGGACAATATCATGATATCTCCTGCCGCCAGGTCACTGCCCACGGTTCTGCCCGCTGCGCGGATGGCTTCCATGGCTCCGAAGGCTTCATTATCGTTCTCACAATAGACCACGTTGATATTGTCATATTTTTTCAGAAAAGCCTCCATGACCTCCTTGCCTTTGGCCTGGGTGAATTCTCCAGATACCTGGTCCAACAGATCCCAACCGTATTTTGCCACGCCCTGTTCCAGTCCCCTGGTCCGTCCGATCTGGGCAGAAGCACCGATGTTTCCCTGAATATTTACGATATGAATATCCTGTGGGGCAATTCCCTTGTTAACAGAAAATGCATTCAGCCACTCTGCCATTTTCAGGCCCTCCAATTCAAAATCAGACCCTACAAAGCAGGTAAACAGACTGTCATCCTCCACATCCACCTTCCGGTCCACGATGATCACCGGGATCCCGGCATCCTTCGCCTCTCTGAGCACCGTATCCCAACCGGTCTCCGTCACCGGTGCCAGCACGATATAATCTACCTCCTGCTGGATAAATGTGCGGATAGCCCGGATCTGATTGGCCTGCTTCTGCTGCCCATCCTCAAAGATCAGATCATACCCTGCCTCCTTTGTAAAAGTGCTTTTCATGGACTCCGTGTTGGCACTGCGCCAGTCGGATTCCGCTCCCAGCTGGGAAAAGCCAACAACGATACGATCCATCTGTATCTCTTCCGATGTCACCGTGTCATCCGCAGTACTTCGTCTGCTGCCACATCCGGCCAGTATCATTCCCAGCCCCAGCAACAGACCTATCATCCATCGTCTTCCTGTTCTGCATTTTTTCATATCTGTAATGTCATCCTGTTCTGTCATTCTTCCCACCCGGAAACCACTCTGTCATTCTCTCATTTTCCGGCAGGTTCTTTCTCTGTGTGAAAATACGCCACAGAGTTCTCCAGTTCCCCGGAGATCTGTTTCATTTTATCACAGTTTGCGCCCACTGTCTGTATCTGCGTCAGGATTTCATCAATGTTTGCATTTACCTGCTGGTTGTTGGCTGCATTTTCCTCGCTGATAGCACTGAGACTGCCGATATTGCCCAGAATATCCTCTTTCTGCTGTGACAGATGTCTGGTCTCTCCGGCAATCTTGCGGATCTCTTCCGCAGAATGTCTGATACTTTGCTCTAACTGCTGATACTGCTCTCTGGTTGCAATAATGTAATCCTGTTCCTCCCGGATGATATCCTTTACCACATCCGCCTGTTCCACAGTCTCACCGGATTTCTCCATGATCCCCTGTGCCAGTTCCTTGATCTGTTCGGCCCCGGCGGCACTCTGCTCCGACAGCTTACGGATTTCTTCCGCTACCACTGCAAATCCTCTTCCTGCCTCTCCGGCTCTGGCGGCCTCAATGGAGGCATTCAGACTTAAGAGATTTGTCTGTCCGGAAATGGAGAAGATCAGAGCTACCGCTTCATCGATTTTTTCAATGTAATCGTTGGTCTCATGGATCTTGGACGTAATAGTATCCACGGATTCCACGGAACGGCTGCTACCGGTCAAGATCTTTTCCATACCTTCTCCGGCTTTTCTACTGTTGTCCTGCATCTCCTCCGAATCCTTCTGCAGTTGTCCGGCACTGGCACTGATGTCGTTGACCGCCGCACCAATCTCGTCCATGCGGTCACTGATGTTCTGTACATTTTCCGCCATTTCTTCTGCTGCAGCGGACAGCTGATCCACGGCCTGACTGATCTGCTCCGCCTGTTCCATGGTAGCATTGCTTCCCTCTGCGACCTGCCGTACACTGTTTAGAAGTTCTCCGGATATCTCCTGCACACCGCCGATGACCTGCGCCAGATTCCGCTGCATCTGCGAGGTATTCAGTAACAGATTACGGATTTCACGGACGATACTGTGGGATTCTTTTTTGGCACTCAGATCACCTTCTGCCAGGGCATCCACCCTGGCGCCAGTCTCCTTCATCCTGCTCGACAGTGCTCTGCTCAGGAAAAAGCAGATGGCACCAAACAGAAGCACCATCCCCACTGCGCAGATCAGGAATACAACCTCGATTTCCCACAGAGCATCGGTGATGTCATTTTTCCGTTCCGCCGCAAAAGCTACCGCAGTGATCCGTCCGTCATTCATAATCGGGATATAATAACCATAATAAGCATTTCCATCTATCACTACATTTTTATCATAATAACCCTCCGTCCCACCGCCTGACACGAGGTCCTGATCCATGGGGATTTCACGGATACGATAGTCATTTTCATTTTTAATGGATGTGGTAGCTGGAATGCCATCTGCAAGAATGGCCATCTCCAGGTCTTCTTCCTTCAGGCTGTCCAGGTACTCGTAATAACCGCTGGCATTCATTGCCGTGATCTCATTTTCCTTACAGTATTTTGCCAGATTATCCGCAGTTACATGCAGTGTGGTCTGTACACTGCCTTCCAGATTCGTTCTGGTCAGATGTAAGGATGTGGTGCTGAGGATCACTGTTGCCAGAACTACCGGTGCCAGTGCCAGCAGCATCAGCAGCAGGAACAGGCTGCATCCCTGTTTTTTCGGAGTCTTTTGTTTTTTTACCTTCGTCCTTTTCATAACTTTTACCCCCCTTAATATCCAGTGGATTACTTTTACTAGCGGAAAAAGAGTGTGGCTGCACATCAGCCACGCTCTTTTCATTTCGTTCTTCTCCTTCCTCCAGCAGAAGGAAACTACTCTTATTTATTTCTGCAGCATTTTCTTTTTTCTGGCGATCACCACGCTCTGTACCACCAGGAACAGACACAGCATAGCTGCAATGGTGATACCGGTCCACCATGCCTGATCCAGACCTGCACTGGATACGATGTTCTGGATGGTGCTTAAGGACAATACTCCGAAGAAGGTTCCGATGATATTACCAACACCGCCTGTCAACATTGTACCGCCAATGATAGAGGATGCAATGGCATTCATCTCCATGCCTGTCGCATGAGAAGCCGAACCGCTTCCTACATGCAGGAAGTATACATAGCCACCGATGCCTGCCAACAGTCCGCAGAGCAGATGGGACAGGAACTTCGTTCTCTTAACATTGATGCCCAGCATCAGTGCACTCTGGTTGTTGCCGCCCACAGCATAGAAACTGCGGCCCATCTTCGTCCAACGGAGCATGACAAACATCACTATGACTACCATCAGTGCTACTATCACACCGATTTCCACATAGGCATTTACATAATTTCCCAGCTTGTTCACAGATCCCATCCCCGGAACGAACACACGTGTCTCCTTCAGTGCAGTGAAGTTTTCATTCGCCACATTGAAGGGCTTAGTATTTACGATGGTGGTCATGCCTCTGGCAAAGAACATCCCGGCCAGTGTCACGATAAAGGGCTGGATATCCAGGTACGCTACCAGGAAGCCCTGTACGATACCGAAGGCAAGGCCGATAGCAACGGCGATCAGCATAGAAATGAATACATTGCCTCCGCCAAAGTCCAGGTATACCGCACAGCTCATACTGACCAGTGCTACCACGCCACCGACGGAGATATCGATCCCACCAGTGATCATGACCAAGCTCATACCGCAGGAAAGTATGATCAGAGCTGCGTTGGCGTTCAGGATATTGAAAAACGTCTGTGGCTTTAAAAAGCCTTTTCCCTGGAACACGATAGCTCCGATATACATTGCAAAAAATACTACAATTGTGATGGTCAGCAGCAGATTGGTATCTGTCATATTTTTTAACTTCTTACCCATTTCAGCCAACCTCCTTTACGGTCTTACTCTGCTTCAGCTTCTTGCCAACAGCGGACAGCCACTCTCTTACCTTTGGCGTGCTTAATACCACCAACAGGATAACTACCACTGCTTTGTAAGCGGGAAGCGCATCCGACTGTACGTCAAATTTGTATAAGGTGGTGGTCAGGAACTGAATAACATAGGCACCCAGGATTGACGCTGCCATGTTGAACTTACCACCGCTTAAGGAGTTGCCGCCCAATGCTACTGCCAGAATGGCATCCATCTCGATGTCCTTTGCGATCACAGAGTAGTTGATGGAGGACAGACGGCTTACCTTGATCAGTGCCGCCACCGCCACACACAGTCCTAAGATCACGAAGGTCAGGAACTTAATAAATGTGGGATTCAGTCCATTTAATTTTGAGGAATTTTCATTGATGCCAACGGACTGGGTGTAAAGCCCCAGTGTCGTGAACTTCAGTATCAGGAAGATCACCAGTACGCACGCTGCCGCAATGAAAAACGGTGTGGGAATGGGGATTCCGGGAATAAATCCGCCGAAATAACTGAAGGTCGGATCACTTACAATAGGAAGTTCGTTGTTGTTGATCCATGCAGCGATGGAACGGCCTGCCGTATAGAGGATCAGCGTCGCTACCATGGGCTGGATCTTGAAATACGCTACCAGCACACCGTTAAATGCGCCGAAGAGCATTGCCACCACACAGGCGATCAGAAAAGCTACGATAATGGGAGCCTGTAAGGTATCGGGTCTGGAATTGGTACCGCACAGTACCCGCAGGATCACACTGCCTGCAATAGCGATGGCCGCGCCCACACTGATATCCTGTCCGCCGGATGCGGCAGTGACCAGTGTCATGCCGATAGCCAGGATTGCCAGTTCGGAACCGTAGTCTAAGATTGTCATCAGATAGCCGGACAATACCGGATCTCCTGCGCTGTTATATCCCAGTGTGATCTTGAAAAAGCTGGGATCCGCGATCAGATTGAATACTGCCAGAATGATCAGGGCTGCAATGGGAATGAAGATTTGCTGCCGGAACAATCCGCTGAGGAAATTTTTATTCTGTTTTTCCACTGTTTTTTCCTTACTCATGTTTACTCTCACCTCCGGCAATCGTACTCATAATCTTGGTCTGGGTCAGATCCTCCCCGGACAGCTCTCCTACCACCCTGCGGTCTCTCATGACTATCAGCCGGGAACAGGTACGGAGCATCTCGTCGGTCTCAGAAGAAATGAAGGTCACGCTCATGCCTTCACCTGCCAGCTTCAGTACCAGCTTCTGGATATCCACCTTGGTGCCGACATCGATACCTCTCGTAGGCTCATCCAGGATCAGATATTCCGGATGGGTCAGAAGCCACCTGGCTAGAATTACCTTCTGCTGATTACCACCGGACAGTGACTTGATGGGAGTCTCGGCGGATGCAGTCTTAATATCCAACAGTTTGATGTATTCGTCTGCAAATTTATTAGCTTCCGCCCGGGAGATCGGTCGGAAGAATCCACGAAGCACCTGTAGTGCCAGGATAATATTCTCTCTTACGGACAAGTCACCTACGATACCGTCCCGCTTACGATCCTCCGGCAGATAACCAATGCCATGACGCATAGCATCCAGAGGCTTAGTGATCTTCACCTGTCTGCCATTCTTTTTCACTGTACCGCCAATGATACGGTCGGCACCGAAAATAGCACGGACACATTCGCTTCGGCCGGATCCCAGCAATCCGGTAAATCCGTTGACCTCACCCTTTTTGATATAGAAATCAAAAGGCTTGATCCCGGCGTCACTGCACAGATCCTTGGTCTCGAATAGCGGCTCTGTGCTTTCCGCTTTCTGATCTGCTTTCTGTTCACCCTTGATGTCGGACAGGTCATCCAGCTCCTTGCCGAGCATCTTGGATACCAGCTGTACTCTGGGCAAGTCCTTGATGGCATATTCGCCTACCAGTCCGCCATCCCGTAGGACAGTGATCTTGTCACACACTTCATATACCTGATCCAGAAAATGAGTTACGAAGATAATACCCACGCCTCTGGCCTTCAGATCACGCATCAGACCGAAAAGCTTTTCTACTTCCTGCTCATCCAGAGAGGAGGTCGGCTCATCCAGGATCAGTACTTTACAATCCATATCTACAGCTCTGGCGATGGCCACCATCTGCTGTACAGCGATAGAGCAGCTTGCCAGCTGTTGGGACGCTTTCGCAGGGATATCCAGATTCTGTAAAATCTTATCTGCGTCCTCATTCATTTTCTTCCAGTTCTGATAGATCTTGTTAGAACGTCCTATGTACATATTCTCTGCCACGGACAGATTCGGACAGAGTGTGATCTCCTGATATACAGTACTGATGCCCAGCTTCTGTGCCTCCTGCGGAGAGTGAATGGACACGGCCTTGTCTTTGCCGTCGATGAAGATCTGTCCTTCATCCTTGCTATAGACACCTGTCAGCACCTTGATCAGGGTTGACTTTCCGGCACCGTTTTCTCCCATCAATGCATGGATCTCACCTTTGTTCAGATAGAAATCCACACCCTTCAGAGCTCGTACACCGGGAAAGCTTTTGTGAATATTTCTCATTTCCAATACTTTGTTATTGTCCAAAAGTTTCACCCCTTAATCTTCTTTGATCTTTGATAAAAGAAGCGCGGAGCTAGCATGCGCCGCGCTTCTGGTCATTTACGTCAGACTAGATACCGTAGTTGTCTACATCTTCCTGAGTAATGGTGGTCGCATCGAAGCCCTTCTCGTCCATGATGATGGTCTTCTCGGAGATGGTCTCACCGTTCTCCAGCTTTTTGATGATCTCATCAATATAGGAAGCCTGGAAAGGATTGCACTGTCCATCGTAGTTCCAGTTGCCTGCCTTCAGCTCTTCCAGAGCCCACTTGTTGCAGTCAAAGCCCATAACGATAACGTCTTTGCCTACGCCGTGGGAGATATTAGCCTTATCCAGAGCTGCTACCGCACCCTTAGCCATATCATCGTTCTCAGCGTAGATTACGTTGAAAGGAGTACCTGCATCGATCACGGACTGTACGATCTGCTGTGCTTTCTCTGCGTTCCACTCAGCGGTCTGCTGTGTTACGAGATTGAAGCCGTCGTTTGCTGCCGCGTCATCCAGGGCACCGGTACGTCCCTGCTGTGCTGCAGAACCCATAACACCCTGTAAATGAATGATGTTATATTCACTTAAGTTCTGGCTCTTTAACCAGTCAACTGCGGTCTGGCCTTCCTTTGCCATATCGGATACGATGGATGCCTCATACAGGCTCTCATCTGCATCAATGGTACGGTCGAAGAGGATAACTCTGATGCCTGCATCCTGTGCATCTTTCAATACGGAATCCCAGCCGGCAGTATCTGCTGCGGACAGAAGCAGGTAGTCAACGCCATCCTGGATGAACTTCTGTGCTGCGGTGATCTGCTCGTCGTTCTTTAAGCTGTATGCGAAGGATGCTTCGTAGCCGTTTGCCTCAGTGAAAGTATTCTTCATATCTTTATCATTTGCAGTACGATAACCGGACTCGTTAGGGTCATTGTTGATGATACCGACCTTGATCAGATCTCCGGATGCATCCGTGCTTGTAGCTCCGGCACTTGCGGTGTCCGTAGCTGCACTTCCGGTGGCTGCGCTGCTGCCCGCATCAGAGGAGCCGCATGCTACCAGACTAAATACCATGGTTGCTGCCATTACTGCTGCTAAAATTTTCTTTTTCATTGTGTAACCTCCCAATTTTTTTGTTGCTCAAAGAACTATTTCTTTGATGATCCTATTTTATCGTGAAAAAAAGCAAAAAACCATGAAGATACCTCTCGGAAAAGTTGGAATTTTTATGGCAAAAAAGAACCATCCTCGTAAACGGTTGAATATTTTACGATGATGGTTTATTTTTCTCACAAAGTATATTCCGGCAGCCGTACCGTCACGCAGGTTCCCTCGCCATAGGTACTGGTAATGGTGATCCCATATTTTTCCCCGAAGTTCAAACGGATCCGTTCATTTACATTATAAAGTCCGTAGATTTCCGTCTCACAGGCATTTCGATTGCGGATGCCCTCCCGTACCTGTCCCAGGCGTTCCGGTGTCATGCCCCTGCCATTGTCGGTGATCCGCAGGATACAGTCACTGTCCTCCATTTCCCCATCAATGCGGATCATACCCTTTCCCCGTTTGTTCTTAATGCCGTGGTACAGCGCATTTTCCACCAGCGGCTGCAATGTGATCTTGGGTATCCGGCTGGAGTACAGTTCTTCCGGCACGCAGATTTCATATTGGAGAATATCCTGATAGCGCATCTGCTGGATTTCCAGATAGCTGCGCACATGCTGAAGCTCTTCCCTGACATCCAGAATATCCTGTCCCTGATTTAATGAAATGCGGAAGAAATCGGACAGACTGCCTACCATACTCACAACCTTTTTCTGTTCACCGGCCTCCGCCAGCCATACGATGGCATCCAGCGTATTATATAGAAAATGAGGATTGATCTGGGACTGCAGCAGTTCAAATTCCGCCTTGCGCAGGCGCACCTGCTCGGTCTTCACCTGCTCCAGCAGTTCATTGATCTTGTCGATCATGGTATTCATAGAATCGCTGAGCACCCGGGCCTCCAATCCGCCGGTCACATCCGATCGTACCGTCAGATCCCCTTTCGCCACCTGATCTGTCACCTGGGTCAGTCGTCTGATAGGTCTTGTAATACTCAGCGGAATATAATAGAATAAAAATAAACACAACATCAGGATCAATGCAAAAGCGATCACAGAAAACCGGATCATATTCACAAAAAAGTCCTGATACTGCTGTCTGCTCTCCTGGATCCCACGGATCTCATAATAGATGTATCGTGACATCGTGTCTCCTACCAGAGATGTCACGATCTGTACATCATTTTCCCAGATTTCTATATTATCTTCGTAACGGTTACCCTCACGGATATTGTCCTCGATCCTTCCAATATAGGTTCCCAGGTTATTCAGATATTTCTTTACGCTGGTCAGGCGCTTGCGATTCTCCTGTGATTCAGTTAATTCCTCCAGTCCTGCCACGATCTCATCTGCTTCCTCCAGCATGGCATGGAGACTGGATTCCTCCAACGTCTTGTTGCCCACAATGAGGAGATAGGTCTCATAATCAAAATCCTTTTGGAAATCCAGGCTGAACTGACTGGCCATAACAGAGGAATTGACCATGTCCTCATATCTGCGATTGTTATTCCACAGATTATAGAAACAGAAGATCAGAAACAATACAAAAGGCACTAAAAGGCAAAGATAAGAATATCTTATCTTTGCCACGAGCGTAGAATGATCGTAAATTTCTTTTAACCTTTTTCTCATAAGAAGTCCTTTCCGCGATCGTGGCTATTTGATGCCGCCCCGATACTGGGTAGGTGTCATCCCCTGGGTCTTTTTGAACAGATAGGAAAAATAATGAGGGTCCTTGTACCCTACCTCCTGACTGATCAGGCTGCTGCGTTTGCCGGTGCAGCGCAATAATTCCTTTGCTTTGTTCATACGGTAATCCGTCAGATATTTAATGAAACTCATCCCTGTCTGCTGACTGAAGATCATGCTCAGATGATTCGGTGAGAAATTCACGTGGGATGCCAGCAGATTCAATGACAGCTCCTCTTCTGCATAGTTTTCCTCTATATATTTCATCACCTGCTCCACCACATCGTCATAGCGGCTGCTGGCTGCTCTGTCTCTTGCTTCCAGCGCTTTGTCCAGGATCCGTATAATATACTGTATAGCACTGTCGCTGTCCTGCTGCGTCTTCTCATCCTGGCTCGGAGTCTCCGGATCCTGCGTATCTGTTGACAGGCTTTCCAGGAAATCCGCCACGCAGAAATAGGCATCCATCGTGATGTACTGCCTGAAAATATTGGACTGCAGTGCTTTGTTGCTCAGATCCCGGAAAAATTCTTCTACGAAATAAACGACCTCTTCTCTGTCTCCCTGCTTTAAGAATTCCTGGATCCTGGTCCGATCGATCTGTTTGGGATTGACTTGCTTGATATCAAAGTGCTCTTCTTCCGTTCCCTGTGCAAGATACCCGCCATCCAGGATGCGGCTGTCCTGCACCAGATACCTGTGAGCAAAAGCATGACTGGCCTGTTCAAAGGAGGCCGGAAGCTCCCGCAGACGGTTCACCGGTCTGCCAATGCCTCCGAAATAGCGGACGTGCTCATACTTTTCCATAATATCTTTGATCTTCTCAATATATTCCTGCTGCTGAAGCTGTAACTGTTCTTCAGATTCCGCCTTTAGCAGAAATGCTTTGCCCTCCAGGTTACGGTCAAATGATACTACCGTTGTTCCGTCCTCCAGTGACCGCAGTTCTTCTTCGATGCGGATCAGGCTGCCGGAGTATTCGTCCTGTGCATGGCGCAGTGACTGCGTCTTAAATAAAATAATATTGTACCACGGTGCCGACAGATCGATGCCGAGTCTCTCCGCTGACTCCAGTAATTCTGCTGCGGTATTATCCCCAACGACCAGACTCTGGAACAGTTTTTTTCGCTCTCTGAGTGTATTTTCCTCCATCTCCTTCAAATAGCGCTCACGGATCTGGGTAGCTCTGCGTTTTTCCTCGATCTTTGCTGAGAGTTCCTCCAGTTCGGCCAGAAGTTCCTCTCCGTTAATCGGCTTGGACAAATACTGCGCCACCCCCAGTTTGATGGCTTCCTTCGCGTATTCAAATTCCTGATAACCGGACAGAATGATGATCTCGATGTCCGGAAGCTCTCTGCGGATCAGTCTGCTGAGCTCCAGCCCGTCCATAAACGGCATCCGGATATCAGTGATCACGATATCCGGACGCAGCCTCTGGATCATGGGATAGGCCAGTTCTCCGTCACCGGCCTCCCCACAGAACTCATAGCCATGAGTCTCCCAGTCGATATTATTTTTGATCCCCTCGCGGATGACGAATTCATCCTCCACCAAAAACACTTTTAACATTTTTACGATACCCTTCTTTTTACTGCGGATAGAAGTTTTTGGGGTTCCTGTCCACTTGAAGTACCCTAGCGGTAGAATACCTCTCCCAGCATCAAGTCTCTCTTCAGATCACGGATCTTGGTATCCTTGTCGATATATACAGCCTCGATACCCATCATAGCTGCCCAGTCGCCCATCTGCTCAGCCGTCAGATCATAGGTAAAGGCGGTATGATGCGCACCGCCTGCCAGGATCCAGGCTTCCGCTCCGGTATACATATCCGGCTCCGGTGTCCAGAAATTGGTGGCTACGGGCAGCTTTGGCATAGGTTTCTCCACTTTCTTACAGTTCACATCATTGATGATCAGGCGGAAACGATTGCCCAGATCGATCAGGGATGTAGCAATGCCGTGTCCCTCCTTGGAAGTAAATACCAGTCTGGCGGGATCCTCTCTGTCTCCCATGGACAGAGGCTGGCATTTGATGCTGATCGGACCGTCCGCAATAGTAGGACAGATTTCCAACATATGAGCTTCCAGAATACCCTCTTTTCCCTTGACCAGATTATAGGTATAGTCCTCCAGCATGGAAGTACCCTTGGCATCCTTCACTCCCCCGGTCATGATCTTCATCAGACGCACCATGGCTGCTACTTTCCAGTCGCCTTCCGCACCGAAGCCGTAGCCTTTCTCCATCAGCCGCTGGATCGCCAGTCCCGGTAGCTGCTTCAGGGCACCCAGATCACCGAAATGGGTCACGATCGCCTGATAGTTTTTCTCCTCCAGGAAGCGTTCAAAACCCAGTTCGATCTGTGCCTGCACCACTACATGCTTTCTGAACTCTCCGGGATCTCTTCCCTCTAATAAAATATTATACTTCTCATAGTACTCATCTACAAGAGCATTAACATCAGATTCGGAAACTGCATCTACACTCTCTGCGATCTCGTTTACGGGGTAAGCATCTACTTCCCAGCCAAACTTGATCTGTGCCTCTACCTTGTCGCCCTCGGTTACCGCTACATTGCGCATATTATCTGCCACACGCATGACACGGATATGGCTGCTCTCCACCACGCCTACCGCGGTGCGCATCCAGGATGCGAGCTTGCCCTGTACCACCGGGTCTGACCAATGGCCCACCACCACCTTGCGCTCCATACGCATACGGCTGACAATGTGGCCGTACTCTCTGTCACCATGTGCAGACTGGTTCTCATTCATGAAGTCCATATCAATGGTATCATAGGGCAGCTCCTCGTTAAACTGCGTATGGAAATGTAGAAGCGGTTTGCGATACTCCTGCAATCCCAGGATCCATGATTTCGCCGGAGAAAAGGTATGCATCCAGGTGATCACGCCGGCGCAGTTTTCATCCAGATTGGCTTCATTGAAGGTGCGGCGGATCAGCTCGTTGGTGATCAGGGTCGGCTTCCATACAACCTCGTAGGGCAGCACACCGGAAGCATTCAGGGCATCCACGATTTTGTGGGAATGCTCCGCCACCTTCGCAAGGCACTCGTCTCCATACAAGTCCTGCGAGCCTGTGCAAAACCAGAATTGATAGTTTTTCGTCTGTAACATAAGTAATACCTCCTCTGAAAATACGATTTCTATATTCCCATTCTACAACTTGTATGCTTCTACTAACAAGTTGTATATTTGGAGGTGAATATACCTCCTAAACGGAAGAATTCTATTTTGGGGCAGTAATATATATGCCTTACTAAATTGAGAGTTGGTGAAATAATCCCGTAGCCCTTGGCAGGGTATAAGAAACGCGGCACGCTCGCGCT
>ERZ1034973.95-NODE-95-length-56244-cov-8.556052_pt1 | contig 56244 bp, 47 predicted proteins | sample MGYA00520686_ERZ1034973 | MGnify/ENA primary metagenome ERZ1034973 (study PRJEB33766, sample SAMN09781775) | gut metagenome | biome: gut microbiome | host: Homo sapiens | place: Madagascar | study: EMG produced TPA metagenomics assembly of the PRJNA485056 data set...
GTGCAGGTGCTGCATAACCGCCGTTGTCGCCATAGCCTGCGTCATCGCCATAGCCCTGGTTTTGGCCGCCCATGCCGCCACCCTGGCGGCCGCCGAGCATCTGCATGCTGTCGGCGCGGATTTCGGTGCTGTAGCGCTCGATGCCTTGCTGGTCCGTCCACTTGCGGGTACGCAGGCTGCCTTCTACGTAGACCTGACTGCCCTTGCGCAGGTACTGGCCCACGATTTCAGCCAGACGGCCGTTGAACACCACGCGGTGCCACTCGGTGGCTTCCTTGTTTTCGCCGGTGTTCTTGTCGCGCCAGCGGTCGGTCGTGGCGATGGTGACGTTGGCAACCTGATCTCCGCTGGGGAAGGTGCGCATTTCGGGGTCGCGCCCCAGGTTGCCGACGAGAATGACTTTGTTGACAGATGCCATGGTGAATACCTTTGGTTCAGTGGTAGCACGGGCGTTGATGGGGGAGTTCCCGTGCCAGATAGTGATTGCAGCACCCCCCGGAATGACTGCAGGAGCGCAGCTTAGCGCATGTTGTGAGTGCCTGCACGCCCGTAGCTTCCCTTGGGGAAAAGAAGTTGCCCAACGGCTACGGATATTCAAAAAACATAGCTTCTTGCGCTCGTAAAACAAGGGGTTCAGAGCCATTCAAGCCTGAACCCCTTGTCAATATTGCGCCGCAAGCTATTTATTTTTTAGCGTCATAGCGCCCTATGGGTTGGAGCGGCCAGGTGATGATGAGCCACAGCAGCATCAGCGCCGTGGTAGCGGCAAACAGCACAGGCGCACCGCCCAGCTTGGCCAGCACACCGCCCAGAAAACCACCGGCAAACAGGCCCAGCGACTGCAGCGTGTTGTAGGCCCCCAGTGCTGCACCGCGCAGATGGGCGGGCGCCATGCGCGAGACCAGACTGGGCTGCGTGGCCTCCAGCGCGTTAAAGCCAACAAAGAACACAAACATCAGCACCCCCATGACAGCCAGCGAGGGGGCTGCGGCTGCCTCGGCCATCACGCCCAGCACTGCCTGCACGACCAGCACCAGGGCGATGGAGCCCAGCAGCGCGGCACGCAGGCGGCCACGGCGCTCCATGGCAAACAAGGCCCCCATGGCGACGAAGGACAGCACCACGGCAGGCAGATAGAGCTTCCAGTGCACATCCTTGGCCAGACCAGCCGCCACCAGCATGGCGGGCACGGCCACCCACATGGACATCTGCACGGTGTGGAGGATGAAGACACCGGCGTTCAGGCGCAGCAGATCGCCATGGCCCAGCAGCTCGCGAGCGCTGCCACGCGGGGCCTCTGCGTGGTGTTCAGGCTCCGCAGGCACGACCCACAGCACCACGGCAATGCCAGCCAGTGCCAGCGCAAAGGTCAGGCCAAAAATGCCAGACAAACCACCCCAGGCCGCCAGCACGGGGCTGAGCACCAGGGCCAGCGCAAACATCAGGCCGATGGAGCCGCCCACCATGGCCATGGCCTTGGTGCGTACGCTGTCGCGGGTCATATCGGCCATCAGCGCCGTCACAGCCGCCGACACGGCACCTGCACCCTGCAGGGCGCGGCCCAGCATCAGTCCGGTGAGCGAGTCCGCCAGTGCAGCCACCAGACTGCCCAGTGCAAACACGGCCAGCCCGGCCACGATGATGCGTTTGCGCCCCCAGCGGTCAGAGGCCAGGCCCAGCGGCAGCTGGAACACGGCCTGCGTCAGCCCATACAGGCCCATGGCAAAGCCCACCATGGCGGGGTTGTCACCACCGGGGTATTTGGCGGCTTCCAGCGCAAACACGGGCAGCACCAGAAACAGGCCCAGCATGCGCAGCGCAAAAATCAGGGCCAGGCTGGCGCTGGAGCGGCGCTCCTGCGCGGTCATCTTGCCCGCAACGGCGGCTGGGGCATCAGGGGAGGAAGAAGCAAACTGAGACTGGGACACGCGACAAAACCAGGGTTGGGCGGCATAAAAAACCGCTGTGCTCAGCGGCGCAGGCCTTGGCTAGCAAGACTCAGGCAGTGCGAAAAATACGCGCTGCGCAAATCCTTATTGTCTGCGATTCGTACCAAGCCTGCTACACGCGCGCAGGTGCAAATCTCTATGATGGCTGGTTTACCTTTGCCACGACTGCACCGCTGTGACTGACGCTTTGACACCAAAATTGCCTGAGGACGCCGGCCGCTATCTGGGCCATGCCATGGGCCACACCCACATCAGCATCCGCGGTGCGCGTACGCACAACCTCAAGAACATTGATCTGGACATCCCGCGCAACCAGCTGGTGGTGGTGACGGGGCTGTCCGGCTCGGGCAAGTCCAGCCTGGCGTTTGACACCCTGTACGCCGAGGGTCAGCGCCGCTATGTGGAAAGCCTCTCGGCCTATGCGCGGCAGTTTCTGGGGCAGCTCGACAAACCCGATGTGGATTTGATCGAAGGCCTGTCGCCCGCCATTGCGATTGAGCAAAAGGCCGCCAGCCACAACCCGCGCTCCACGGTGGGTACGGTCACAGAAATCAACGACTACCTGCGCCTGCTGTTTGCGCGCGCAGGCACGCCCTACTGCCCCGAGCACGGTCTGCCCCTGCAGGCCCAGACCATCAGCCAGATGGTCGATGCCATGCTTGCCTTGCCCGAGGGCACCAAGCTCATGCTGCTGGCCCCCATGGCACGCAGCCGCAAGGGCGACTTTGCCGAGCTGTTTGTGCAGATGCAGGCCCAGGGCTATATCCGCTTTCGCATTGATGGCAAGGTGGTGGAGGCGGCCGATCTGCAGCCGCTGGACAAGAACAGCAAGCACGATGTGGACGTGGTGATTGACCGCATCAAGGTGCGTGCCGATCTGCAGCAGCGCCTGGCCGAGAGCATTGAGGCCGCACTGCGCATTGGTGGTGATGCCTCCAGCGGCCGCGTGCTGGCAGTGGACATGGATTCTGGTCAGGAGCACATCTTCAGCAGCCGCTTTGCCTGCCCACTGTGCACCTACTCGCTGGAAGAGCTGGAGCCACGCCTGTTCTCCTTCAACTCGCCCATGGGGGCCTGCCCCACCTGTGATGGTCTGGGCCTGAGCGAAGACTTTGACCCGGACAAGGTCGTGCCCTTCCCGTCTGTGAGCGTGGCCAATGGCGCCATCCACGGCTGGGACAGCCGCAACCCCACATACTTCAGCCTGCTGCAAAGCATTGCCCACCATTACGGGCAGGATGTGAACGCTGCTTTTGAAGCCTGGCCCGCCGATGTGCAGAAAGTAGTGCTTTGGGGCTCCGGCGAGGAAAAAATTCCGTTTGCCTACGACAGCGATGGCAAGACCACCGTGGTCGAGCATGTGTTTGAAGGCGTCATCCCCAACATGATGCGCCGCCTGCGCGAGACCGATTCGCAGATCGTGCGCGACGACCTGTCACGCCTGCGCAGCATACGCACCTGCCCCGACTGCCAGGGCACGCGCCTGCGCCGCGAAGCGCGCTTTGTGCGTGTGGGTGATGGCGACCAGGCCCGCGCCATCTATGAGGTCAACCGCGCCACGCTGACCGAAGCCCACCAGTGGTTCCGCAGCCTGCAGCTGCAGGGCAGCAAGGCCGACATTGCCGAGAAAGTGGTGCGCGAGATTGCTGCACGCCTGCGCTTCTTGCTGGACGTGGGCCTGAGCTATCTGAGCCTGGACCGCAGTGCTGACACGCTCTCAGGCGGCGAGGCCCAGCGCATTCGCCTGGCCAGCCAGATTGGCAGCGGCCTGACGGGCGTGATGTATGTGCTGGACGAGCCCAGCATTGGCCTGCACCAGCGCGACAACGACCGCCTGATTGCCACGCTGGAGCACCTGCGGGACATTGGCAACAGCGTCATCGTGGTCGAGCACGACGAAGACATGATGCGTGCGGCCGACCACATCATCGATATGGGGCCGGGCGCTGGCGTGCATGGCGGCCAGGTCATGGCCCAGGGCACGTTCGAGCAGGTCAAGGCCAACCCGAACTCACCCACCGGCCAGTATCTGAGCGGCACCAAGGCCATTGCCGTGCCGCGCCAGCGCACGCCGTGGATGCCAGTCAAGCAGGACGATGCCGCCGCACAGCCTGCCAGCGGCTTTCCCAGCATTCGCGGCAGCGAGGCCGCCAGCCAGCACCACGCCCTGCAGGCCCTGCGCGTAGTGGGGGCCAGCGGCCACAACCTGCGTGATGTGACCGTGGACTTTCCCGTGGGACTGTTCACCTGCGTGACGGGGGTGTCAGGCTCGGGCAAATCCACCCTGGTCAATGACACCCTGTATGCCGAGGTCGCGCGCCAGCTGCACCGTGCAGGCACGGAGCCTGCACCCCACCAGGCACTGGAAGGGCTGGAGTATTTCGACAAGATCATCAATGTGGACCAGTCGCCCATTGGCCGCACACCGCGCAGCAACCCGGCCACCTACACCGGGCTGTTTACACCGATTCGCGATCTGTTTGCCGAAACCAATACGGCGCGGGAGCGCGGCTACGGCCCCGGGCGCTTCAGCTTCAACGTCTCCGGTGGGCGCTGCGAGGCCTGTCAGGGCGATGGCCTGATCAAGGTGGAAATGCACTTTCTGCCGGACGTGTATGTGCCCTGCGACATCTGCCACGGCAAGCGCTACAACCGCGAGACGCTGCAGGTGCAGTGGAAGGGCAGGAATATTGCCGATGTGCTGGAGATGACGGTGGAAGACGCCCACGCCTTCTTCAAGGACGTGCCCAGCATCCACCGCAAGCTGCAGACGCTGATGGACGTGGGCCTGGGCTATATCCGCCTGGGCCAGAGCGCGACCACGCTCTCAGGCGGCGAGGCGCAGCGCGTCAAGCTCGCACAGGAGCTGTCCAAGCGCGACACGGGCCGCACGCTCTACATCCTCGATGAGCCCACCACCGGCCTGCACTTTGCCGATGTGCAGCTGCTGCTCAAAGTGCTGCACCAGCTGCGCGATGCGGGCAACACCATCGTGGTGATTGAGCACAACCTGGACGTGATCAAGACTGCCGACTGGGTCATCGACATGGGCCCCGAAGGCGGTGCAGGCGGCGGCCAGGTGGTTGCCGTGGGCACACCCGAGCAGGTGGCGGCCCACCCTGAAAGCCATACGGGACGCTATCTGCAGGCGTATCTGCAGCCACGGTAAAACGCCCTGCCACTTCTGTTTTAGTAGCTTTTTGCGCTTGAATAAAAAGGGTTTCAGATAGTTTTCTATCTGAAACCATTTGTTTTTCTGCACTGACCGCTTCTGTTTTTATCTTCTCCGCAACAAAGCCCGGCGCAGCATGCGTGCCGCGCGGTCGCGAATCTGGAAGGGGCTGTGGCTGTCTGCAGGGCGGTACTTGGCATGGGTGCAGGCCGTGAGAAAGTCGCCCAGCAGCACACTGCTGTCGATGATGGGGCTGTCCGGGTTGTGGAATTCCGGGTGCCACTGCGTGGCCGCGATATAGCTCTTGCCTGGTTCATGGCGGCAGATGGCTTCGGGAATATGGTCGGGAATGCTCCAAGCCTCTACCACAAAGCCCGGTGCTACCTGCTTGATGCCCTGGTGGTGAATGCTGTTCACCCGCGCCACGTAGGTGTTGGGGTAGAGCTGCGCCAGGCGCGAGCCGGGCACGATGTGGATGTCATGCTGGTGGCGGTCATAGGCATCGGCATTGCGGTGCACCTGCGCACCGGGCACCTGGGTCAGGATATCCTGGTAGAGCGTGCCGCCAAAGGCCACGTTGATGAGTTGCAGCCCGCGGCACACGCCAAAGATGGGCTTTCCCGCCTGGCTGAAGGCCTCGACCACGGCCAGGTCGTACAGATCGCGCACGCGGTCGCCCAGCCATTCCGGGCGCAGCGGCTCCTCGCCATAGCTGCCGGGCCACACGTCTGCACCACCGTGCATGACCACACCGTCCAGCCAGTCTGCATAGTGGGCCAGCGTGACGTCGCCCTTGGCAGTTTCGCCCATGGGGCAGGGAATCATGACCACCATGGCGCCACTGGACATGATCCAGTGCGCGATGGACTGCTCCACGTATTGCAGGGTCTTGCCCGTAAACAGCGGGCGGCTGGGGTCTGCATGCGAAAAACAGGCGGACAGACCGATCTTGAGGCGGCGAGCGGCGGGCAGGGACATGGGCAGGCGAGGTGGAGGTCAGCGTGACCCTAGTTGTAACCTCAGCCTGCCGCCCTGTCATGTAGGAACTGCAGCCATACGGTTTTAGCGGTGAGCATCTGCCAACAAAGCCCTCCATGTGCTGGTACTTGCGCTGCATGTCTGTCTGCAGCCCACACGCAGGAAGCGTTTTGGCTGATTGGAGGTTTGACCAATATCAAGTAACTTTCAAGCTCGAACTTGAAATGGCCCAAAGAAGTCCCACACTGTAGAAAACCACACACCGAGACTGCGCTTGCAGCCATCGCGTGAACGATTTCGCTGGTCATCCAGCGCAACCGCTGCACCACAGGTGCGGCTTTGGCGATAAGGAGATATGCATGCAAGTACAAGTCCATACCGACGCAACCATCCAGGGCGGCGAATCGCTGGAACAATGGACTCGCGAAGAGGTCAACAGCAAGCTGGCCCGCCTCAAGGAATACGTGGTGCGGGTAGAGGTCTTTTTCACGGGCGTGGATGCCATGAAGGCCAATGGCGCCCCCGGCAAGAAATGCGTGCTGGAAACCCGTGCCAACGGTCGCCCGCCTGTAGCCGTCAATGCAGAAGCCGAAAAGCTGCACGACGCCTTCCATGCCGCCATCGAAAAGTTGCGCCGCGCCGTAGAGTCTGACCTCGACAAGGTGCGTGACAAGAACATTCGCGAAAGCGTGCGCGGGGTCGATGACGCGGCCACCGGCACAGAAGGCTAAGCCTCGCACTGCTCCTCTGGTCTTGCCGACCAGTTCACAACAAAAAAGCCATGACCTTGCGGTCATGGCTTTTGTTTTAGGCGCTACGAAGCGTTATCGCTTAGACGGCTTCAGCAGTCAGTGCACCGGGCGTGGTCAGCTTGTCAGCCACCAGCAGAGCCTTCATCTGAGCCTGGCTCATGATGCCCAGCTCTTCAGCCACCACAGCGATAGGCTTGCCGGTCGCAATCGCCGTCTTGGCAATCTTGGCCGCCTTTTCGTAGCCGATCAGGGGGTTCAGTGCGGTCACCAGGGTCACGGACTCATGGATGCGGGCATCCAGCAATTCGGTGTTGGCCACAATGCCTTCCACACAGTTCACCTGCAGGGTCTTGCAGGCGGCTGCCAGGTGGGTCAGGCTCTGGTGCAGCGCCCAGCCCATCAGGGGCTCAAACGCGTTCAGCTGCAGCTGACCGGCTTCCACAGCCATGGTGATGGCAGCGTCGTTGCCGATCACTTCAAAGCACACCTGGTTCATCACCTCGGGGATCACGGGGTTGACCTTGCCGGGCATGATGGAAGAACCTGCCTGGCGGGCGGGCAGCTTGATGTCGCCCACGCCAGCCTGAGGGCCGGAAGACAGCAGACGCAGATCGTTGCTGATCTTGGACAGCTTCACGGCGATGCGCTTGAGGATGCCGGAGATGTCTGCAAACACGCCAGTGTCGGCCGTGCCAGCAATCATGTCCTTGGACTTGAACACAGGCACGCCAGAGAACTCAGCCAGCTTGGTGGTCACCACGTCGGCATAGCCCACAGGAGCGTTGATGCCGGTACCGATGGCGGTGCCGCCCATGTTGATTTCGCACAGCAAGGCAGCCGACTCACGCAGGCGCTGCTCGTCAGCGGCAATCATGGACACAAAGGAGTTGAACTCCTGGCCCAGTGTCATAGGCACGGCGTCCTGCAGCTGGGTACGGCCAATCTTCAGGATATCCTTGAACTCTTCAGCCTTGGCCTGGAAGGCACCGCGCAGCGAAGCCAGTGCGGCCAGCAGGTTCTGCACTTCAAAGTAGGTCGCCAGCTTCACCGAAGTGGGGTAGGAGTCGTTGGTCGACTGCGAGGCATTGACGTGGTCATTGGGGTGAATCACGTCGTAGCGGCCCTTTTCCAGGCCCAGCGTTTCCAGCGCCAGGTTGGCAATGACCTCGTTGGCGTTCATATTGGTCGAGGTGCCAGCGCCGCCCTGAATCACGTCCACCACAAACTGGTCATGGTGCTTGCCAGCGATCAGCAGATCGCAGGCCTTGGCAATGGCCTGGGCCTGCTGCTCATTGATGGCGCCCATGGCCAGGTTGGCGGCAGCAGCCGCCTTCTTCACATAGGCAAAGCCGCGAATCAGCGCAGGCATTTGCGCCACGGTCTGGCCCGTGATGGGGAAATTTTCCACAGCACGTGCCGAATGCACGCCCCAGTAGGCGTTGTCGGGAATGTCCTTGGGACCCAGAAAGTCGCTTTCTTGACGCATGACGACCACTCTCCAATGCAATAAAAAATCGGGCTCCATGCACGTGCAAACGCCGCCCGCAGGCGGCGTCAAACTGCTCCATGCATATGTAATGACATCCCACATCCACGAGCGACCATGCCAAACTATGCGCAGTGGTGCAGGACCTTATGCATGGATTATGAAATCTTTCTTGCATGGGTCGCACTCATTTTGTGCATACCTATGCCATCTGCACTTTTATTGGGCAGAAAACCATGGTTTCTGCCTACTTTATGAGCATACGTATAAATAAAACTCATAACCTGGTTGTTTTTTCTCTATATTCGCACCGATTTAGTGCGAATACGCTGTGCGGCATCGATTCATTTTGGTGCAGTGCAGTTTTCCTGCCGGTGCCATCCGTGGCGCCACTTATCGTTTGGCCATACGTTTTGGAGACAAGCACATGACAAGCTGCCTGACTGCTGCCCCCGCCACCACCGCTGCCTTGCCCCTGCAATTTCATGCCCGCATCAGCGGCAAAGTGCAGCACCGCGTAGGCGATGGCATGCTGCATGACATCCCGCAGGGTCAGAAAGTGCATGTAGACACGGCCCTGGCCAGCATGGTCGTGTCCTGGCACAGCGATGGCCAGCCGGTCACTGTCACACTGGCGCGTGAGGAATTTCTGTTCTACGTGGACGAAGGCCGCATTGAAGTGCTGGGCTGAAGCCCCCCAGAAACACAAAAAGCCAAGTCCTGAGGACTTGGCTTTTTTTGATAGCTGCCAGCGCTTACAGAATAAGCGCTAGCGGCATATTTGGCTAGTAATTTGGAATTACTTGCCAGCGACCACGCGCACCATTTCCAGGCACTTGTTGGAGTAGCCCCACTCGTTGTCGTACCAGGCCACGACCTTCACAAAGGTCTTGTCCAGTGCGATACCTGCTTCGGCGTCAAACACGGAAGTGCAGGTTTCGCCACGGAAGTCGGTAGCCACCACCTTGTCTTCGGTGTAACCCAGCACGCCCTTCAGAGCGCCTTGGGACTGTGCCTTCATTTCAGCGCAGATGTCTTCATAAGAAGCTTCGGTGTTCAGCTCCACAGTCAGGTCGACCACGGACACGTCAGACGTAGGCACGCGGAAGGACATGCCGGTCAGCTTCTTGTTCAGCTCAGGAATCACCACGCCCACAGCCTTGGCAGCGCCAGTGCTGGAAGGAATGATGTTTTCCAGAATGCCGCGGCCGCCGCGCCAGTCTTTGTTCGATGGGCCGTCCACGGTCTTCTGTGTCGCCGTAGCAGCGTGCACAGTCGTCATCAGACCGCGCTTGATGCCCCACTTGTCGTTCAGCACCTTGGCCACGGGAGCCAGGCAGTTGGTGGTGCACGAAGCGTTGGAGACCACGTCCTGACCCGCATAGGTCTGGTGGTTCACGCCGAACACAAACATGGGGGTAGCATCCTTGGAGGGCGCAGACATGATGACCTTCTTGGCGCCAGCAGCGATGTGCTTGCGGGCGGTTTCGTCGGTCAGGAACAGGCCGGTGGATTCGATCACCACTTCCGCGCCCACTTCGTTCCACTTCAGGTTGGCAGGGTCGCGCTCCTGGGTCAGACGGATCTTCTTGCCGTTCACGATCAGGGTGTTGCCCTCGACCGAAACTTCACCGTCAAAACGGCCGTGCACGCTGTCGTACTTCAGCATGTAGGCCAGATAGTCAGGCTCAAGCAGGTCGTTGATGCCCACGATTTCGATGTCCGAAAAGTTCTGCACGGCGGAGCGCAGCACGTTGCGGCCAATACGGCCAAAGCCGTTGATACCAACCTTGATAGTCATAGTTGCCTCGTCTATGGATAGTGAAAACAGAAAAACGCTGTGACTGTACGGAAAACACCCACCGGGGCCAAGGCCAGGGCGGGTGTTGCAAGCATCGTTATTGGTTGCGCTGGATGGCTTCGATCACGGTGGCGGTCACGTTCTCTGCCGTGAAGCCAAAGTGCTTGAACAGCACAGCAGCGGGAGCCGATTCACCGTAGGTGTCGATACCGACCACGGCAGCGCAGCCGTACTTCCACCAGAAGTCGGTCACGCCCATTTCCACCGCGATGCGGGGGATGCCGGCGGGCAGCACGCTGGTCTTGTATGCCACGTCCTGCTGGTCGAAGGTGGTGGTGCTGGGCATGGAGACCACGCGCACGCCAATCTTCTGCGCGGCCAGCATCTTCTGCGCGGCCAGTGCCAGCTGCACTTCAGAGCCAGTCGCAATGATCACGGCCTGTGGCTTGCCCTTGATGCCCACATCGGCAGGCTCAGACAGCACGTAGGCACCGTTGGCGATGTGGTCCAGTGCCTCTTCAGACTTGGGCGAGTAGGCCAGGTTCTGGCGGCTCAGCAGCAGGGCGGTAGGCTTGTTCTTGTGGCTCAGGGCCACCGTCCATGCCACGGCAGTTTCCGTGGTGTCAGCGGGACGCCAGACGTCCAGACCAGGGATCAGACGCAGGGAAGCGGCATGCTCGATGGACTGGTGGGTAGGACCGTCTTCACCCAGGCCGATGGAGTCGTGCGTGAACACATGGATCACGCGCTGCTTCATCAGCGCAGCCATGCGGATGGCATTGCGGCTGTAGTCCGAGAAGGTCATGAAGGTGCCGCCGTAGGGGATGTAGCCGCCATGCAGCGCCACGCCGTTCATGATGGCGGCCATGCCGAATTCGCGCACACCGTAGTTGATGTGGCGGCCGATCTTGCCGTCTTCGGTCTTGACCACATTGCCCTTGTCATCCACGCGGAAAGCGGGGGTGGACTTGGTATTGGTCAGGTTGGAGCCTGTCAGGTCCGCCGAGCCGCCCAGCAGTTCAGGCAGGGCAGCGGTCAGGCCTTCCAGCGCCAGCTGGCTGGCCTTGCGGCTGGCCACGGTGGCGGCGGTGTCGTGTGCGTCAGATGCGATCTTGGCAGCCACTTCCAGGAAGTTGGCAGGCAGGTCACCAGCCATGCGGCGCTTGAATTCAGCGGCCAGCTCGGGGAAAGCCTTTTCGTAGGCAGCGAACTTCTTGTTCCAGGCAGCTTCTGCCTTCTTGCCAGCAGCCTTGGCATCCCAGCCTGCATAGACTTCCGCAGGGATTTCAAAGGGAGCGTGTTCCCAGCCCAGTGCCGCGCGGGTCAGTGCGATTTCTTCCGCACCCAGAGGCTCGCCGTGGGCCTTGGAAGTGTTGGCGCGGTTGGGAGAACCCTTGCCAATGTGTGTCTTGCAGCAGATCAGTGTGGGCTTGTCCTTGCTCTTCTTGGCCTGGGCAATTGCCGCATCCACCGCGTCCACATTGTGACCATCTACACCACGGATCACGTTCCAGCCATAGGCCTCAAAGCGTGCGGGCGTGTTGTCAGCAAACCAGGGTGTGACCTTGCCGTCGATGGAGATCTCGTTGTCGTCCCACAGGGCGATCAGCTTGTTGAGCTTCCAGGCACCTGCCAGCGAAGCGGCTTCGTGCGAGATGCCTTCCATCAGGCAGCCGTCACCCATGAACACATAGGTGTAGTGGTCCACGATGGCGTGCTTGGGCTGGTTGAATTCAGCCGCCAGCAGCTTTTCAGCCAGTGCAAAGCCCACGGCATTGGTGATGCCCTGACCCAGAGGGCCCGTTGTGGTTTCCACGCCGGGTGTCACACCCACTTCGGGGTGGCCAGCGGTCTTGCTGTGCAGCTGACGGAAGTTCTTGATCTCATCCATGGGCAGGTCGTAGCCGGTCAGATGCAGCAGCGCATAGATCAGCATGGAGCCGTGGCCGTTGGACAGAATGAAACGGTCGCGGTTGGCCCAGTGGGGGTTGGCAGGGTTGTGCTGCAGGTGGCGGTTCCACAGAGCCACTGCCATGTCGGCCATGCCCATGGGGGCGCCAGGGTGGCCGGAGTTTGCTTGTTGCACTGCGTCCATGGCCAAGGCACGGATTGCGTTGGCCATCATTGGGGTGTTTGCCATGGGGGGGATGGTTCCGAATGGAATGTGTCAAATGATGCAAGGGATTTTACCGGTGTGGCATGGCGCAGGTTTCCATGTGATTACATAGCCCCCGCATGGCCTAAAGTGTGGCTTGCAGCGCGTGCGTGAACGCGTTAAGAAATTTTCTGCCATGACCTCTTTGAACCTTCCCGCCATGTTGCTGGCTGCCGGGCGCGGCGAACGCATGCGCCCGCTGACCGACACCACCCCCAAACCCCTGCTGCAGGTGCAGGGCCGTGCGCTGCTGGACTGGCACATGGCCGCCCTGCTGCGTGATGGCGTGCGTGATGTGGTGGTGAATACCGCCTGGCTGGGCGCGCAGATTCCCGCACACCTAGATGACATCTGGCCCGCACAGGGCATGCAGCTGCAGTATTCGCATGAGCAGCATGACTTTGGCCATGCGCTGGAAACCGCTGGCGGCATTGCCCGCGCACTGCCGCTGCTGGGCGAGGCATTCTGGCTGGCAGCGGGTGATGTGTTTGCACCTGACTTTGTGTTTGATGCACAGCTGGCGCAGCGCTTTGCGCAGTCGGACGACCTGGCCCACATCTGGCTCGTGCCCAACCCGGCGCACAACCTCAAGGGGGACTTTGGCTTTGCCCCCGATGCGCCAGACAGCCACACAGGCCGCGCCATCCACCTGCCACCGGGCGATGTGGCACGCGACGCACGTCCGCGCTTGACCTACAGCACGATCGCCCTGCTGAAGGCAGACTTGTTCCGCCCACCGTTTTGCGGCATGGCCGCAGGCAACCCAGACGGCGTGGCCGAGCCGCTGGCCCCGCTGCTGCGCCGGGCCATGGATACCGGGCGCTGCGCAGCCAGCCTCTACACCGGCCGCTGGACCGATGTGGGCACGCCCGAGCGCCTGGCTGCATTGAACCAAAGCGCGACACAGAACTCTTAAAAAACAAGAGCATCTAGCACTCGTATTTCAAGGACTTTCAAGTAAAAACACTTGCAATCCTTTGAAAATCAAGCGCTAGCTGCTCATCTTTTGTAGAACCACGCAGTGCATGGCACTGCGCAATACGATGCCTGTATGACCTCTGTTTACGCACAACGCCGCGCACGCCTGGCCGCCCAGCTGGGCGAAGGCGGCATTGCCATCATCCCGACCGCCCCTGAGCGTGGCCGCAACCGCGACAACAGCTATCTGTACCGCCACGACAGCTACTTCTACTACCTGACGGGCTTCAGCGAGCCCAATGCCTGCCTGGTACTCAAGGCCGATGGCAGCAGCACGCTGTTTTGCCAGCCCAAGGATCTGGAACGCGAAATCTGGGACGGCTACCGCCTTGGCCCCGAGGCAGCCGTGTCCACGCTGGGCATGGACGCAGCCTTCTCGGTCGATGACATCGACACCCGCCTGCCACGCCTGCTGGAGAACCAGGACAAAGTCTGGTGGCCGTTTGCCACGCACGAAGGCCTGGCCGCCCGTGTCGAAGGCTGGCTGCAGAAAGTCCGTGCCCGCACCCGCGCCGGGGCGCTGTGCCCGGCTGCACAGGGCGATGTGTGCACCCTGCTCGATGAAATGCGCCTGATCAAGGATGCGCACGAACTCGCCATCATGCGCCGCGCAGGCCAGATCAGCGCCCGCGCCCACATCCGCGCCATGCAGCGCGCAGCACGCATGCTGCGTGCGGGAGAAGACTGCCGCGAATACCACCTGGACGCCGAACTGCTGCACGAATTCCGCCAGGGCGGTGCCGAAGGCGTGGCCTATGACTCCATCGTCGCCGCAGGGCCGAACGCCTGCGTGCTGCACTACCGCGCCGACAAGGCCCCGGTGCGCAGCGGCGACCTGGTGCTGATTGATGCAGGCTGTGAGCTGGAAGGCTATGCCAGCGATATCACCCGTACCTTCCCGGCCAACGGCACATTCACCGGCCCGCAGCGCGCTCTTTACGAACTGGTGCTGGACAGCCAGAAAGCCGCCATTGCCGCCACCAGGGCAGGCAATCGCTTTAACGACCCGCACGATGCCACCGTCGCTGTGCTGGCGCAGGGCATGCTGGACCTGGGGCTGCTGGACAAATCCAAGTACGGCAATGCACAGGACGTGATTGCCCAGCGCGCCTACTTCCAGTTCTACATGCACCGCACCGGCCACTGGCTGGGCATGGATGTGCATGACTGCGGCAGCTATGTGGAGATGTCAGAAGTCGATGCCGCCAGCACACGCACCGATGCACTGTCGGGCGAGGCCATCACCCGCCCCAGCCGCATCCTGCGCCCCGGCATGGTGACCACCATCGAGCCCGGCATCTACGTGCGCCCAGCACCCGGCGTGCCCGAGCAGTTCCACCACATTGGCATTCGCATTGAAGACGATGCCGTAGTGACAGAGACCGGCTGCGAGCTGATCACCCGCGACGTGCCCGTGGAAGCCGACGCCATTGAAGCGCTGATGCGCGACTGACCCGCCAAGAAGAAAAGATGCACACCATGGATTTGCAACGCATGTATATCCGCCGCGCCACCAAGATTGTGGCGACGCTCGGCCCTGCCTCCAGCGACGTACACCTGCTGGCCCAGATGATTGCCACGGGCGTCAACGTCGTGCGCCTGAACTTCAGCCACGGCAAGGCGCAGGACCACATCGACCGCGCCAATGCCGTGCGCGAAGCTGCGGCCATGGCTGGCCGCGAGGTGGCCATCATGGCCGACCTGCAGGGCCCCAAGATCCGCGTCGGCAAGTTTGCCGAAGGCAAGGTCTGGCTCGAAGCTGGCGCGCCCTTTGTGCTCGACGCCTCGCGCACCAAACCCGGTGATCTGCAGGGCGTGGGCCTGGACTACAAGGAGCTGCCCCGCGACGTGAAAAGCGGCGATGTGCTGCTGCTCAATGACGGCCTGATCGTGCTGACCGTGGACCGCGTCCTCGGTGATGCCGTGCACACCACCGTCACCATTGGCGGCGAGCTGTCCAACAACAAGGGCATCAACAAGCAAGGCGGCGGCCTGACCGCCCCCGCACTGACAGCCAAGGACATGGAGGACATCAAGACCGCCATGCAGCTGGGCGCCGACTACGTGGCCGTGAGCTTTCCCAAGAACGCCACCGACATGGAAATGGCGCGCCAGCTGTGCAATGTGGCCTGTACCGATACCGGCCACCGCCCCGGGCTGATCGCCAAGATCGAGCGTGCCGAAGCCGTGCCGAAGCTGGAAGAAATCCTCAAGGCCTCGGACGGCATCATGGTCGCACGCGGCGACCTGGCGGTGGAAGTGGGCCATGCGGCCGTGCCTGCCCTGCAAAAGAAGATGATTCGTCTGGCGCGAGACATGGACAAGGTGGTCATCACCGCCACCCAGATGATGGAGAGCATGATCACCAACCCCGTGCCCACACGCGCCGAGGTCAGCGATGTGGCCAATGCCGTGCTCGACGGCACGGATGCCGTGATGCTCAGCGCCGAAACCGCCGTCGGCAAATACCCGCTGGAGACCGTGCGCGAAATGGCCAAGATCTGTGCAGCTGCTGAAGCCGCCGAAGACCGCGGCCAGGACGGCCACTTTAACGAGCGCGAATTCACGCGGATTGACCAGGCCATTGCCCAGGGTGCACTGTTCACGGCCCACAAGCTCGGTGCCAAGGCGATTGTGGCCATGACGGAAAGCGGCTCCACCGCGCTGTGGATGAGCCGCCACCGCGTGCACATCCCTATCTATGCCCTCACGCCCAAGGTTGGCACCCAGCGCAAGATGGCGCTGTACCGCAATGTGCGCCCCCTGCTCATGGCCACCAGCACCGAGCGCGACAAGGCGCTGGTGCAGGCCGAGAGCCATCTGCGCATGCGCGGCATCGTCAAACCTGGCGATGTCTACGCCATCACCTGCGGCGAGCCCATGGGCCAGCCCGGCGGCACCAATATGCTGCAGATCTGCCAGGTGCAGTAAGCCCCAGGACGGCTGCTTTGGCCGTCTTGCCCCCAGCGTGGCAACAGGCGAATCACCACTGCCAATGCCACGGCCTCGGGGGGCGGTTAAAATCAAAAGTTACCACGCGGTTACAGCCGCGCAGCATTATTCTTCGTTCAACCTTACTGGACCACGACCATGCCTCTGATCTCGATGCGCGAAATGCTCGACCATGCCGCTGAAAACGGCTATGGCATCCCCGCCTTTAACGTCAACAACCTGGAACAAGTGCAGGCCGTGATGTCGGCGGCGGACGAAGTGGGCGCTCCCGTGATCCTGCAGGCATCGGCCGGTGCACGCAAGTACGCTGGTGAGCCCTTCATCAAGCACCTGATCCAGGCAGCAGCCGAGATGTACCCCCACATCCCTCTGGTGATGCACCAGGACCACGGCACCACCCCCGAAGTGTGCCGTGGTGCACTGAATCTGGGCTTTGGCTCGGTGATGATGGACGGTTCGCTGATGAGCGACGGCAAGACCCCTTCGTCCTTTGAATACAACGTGGACGTGACCAAGCAGGTCGTCGCCATGGCCCACGCCATTGGTGCCACCGTGGAAGGTGAACTGGGCTGCCTGGGCAACCTGGAAACCGGCGACGCTGGTGAAGAAGACGGTATTGGCGCCGCAGGCAAGCTGGAACACAGCCAGATGCTGACCGATCCTGAAGAAGCCGCCGTGTTCGTGAAGGAAACCCAGCTGGACGCACTGGCCATTGCCATCGGTACCAGCCACGGCGCCTACAAGTTCAGCCGCAAGCCCACAGGCGACATTCTGTCCATCCAGCGTGTCAAGGAAATCCACGCCCGCCTGCCCAACACCCACCTGGTGATGCACGGCTCTTCTTCCGTGCCTCAGGAATTGCTGGCCATCATCAACCAGTACGGCGGCCAGATGAAGGAAACCTACGGCGTGCCCGTCGAGGAAATCCAGGAAGCCATCAAGTACGGCGTGCGCAAGGTGAACATCGACACCGACATCCGCCTGGCCATGACCGGTGCTGTGCGCAAGTTCCTGGCCGAGAACCCCGAGAAGTTCGACGCCCGCGAATGGCTCAAGCCAGCCCGCGAAGCCGCCAAGCAAGTGTGCAAGGCACGTTACCTGGAGTTCGGCTGTGAAGGCCAGGGCGCCAAGATCAAGGGCTACACCCTGGAGCAGATGGCCAAGCGCTACGCCGCTGGTGAGCTGGCGCAAATCGTGAACTGATCCATCGCAAAAACCGGCGTCATCGCACGCCGCTTCGCAAAAACCCGCATGGCTAGGCCCTGCGGGTTTTTTTATGGTCTGCGTTGGCACGTTGTTTGCTCCAACTGCGCATGTTTATATTGCATAAATTCATGCATTACGCGTGCAAAGTTGATCACAATTGCAGCAACAAGGAATTTTTATGAGCACACTCATCCTCCGACGCACTCTGATTGCTTGCGGCGCCGCACTGCTGGCCGCAGGTCCCGCCATGGCGGACGACGCCGCCTCCTATCCAAACAAGCCCGTGACCATCGTGGTCGGCTACCCCGCAGGTGGCTCCACCGACCTGGTGGGTCGCCTGGTGGCCAACGAGATCGAGAAGCACCTCGGTCAGACTGTGATCGTGGAAAACCTCGGCGGTGCCGGTGGTGCCATTGGCGCGCAAAAGGTGGCCAATGCCAAGCCCGATGGCTACACCCTGCTGGTGGGCGCGAACAATGAAATCGCGATTGCCAACATGATCAACAAGTCGATCAAGTACAAGATCAGCGACTTCACACCGATTGGTGTGGTGGCCTCTCAGCCCATGGTGCTGGTGGCATCCCAGAAGGCGGGCGTAAAGAACACCGAAGCGTTCTATCAGGCAGTGAAGGCCAACCCTGCCAAGTTCAGCTACGGCTCGTCGGGCGTGGGCACTGCGCTGCACCTGGCCGGTGAAATGATGAAGGACCAGGCCCAAATCGACATGCAGCACGTGCCTTACCGTGGCGTGCCTGCACTGACCAATGATGTGCTGGGCAACAACATCGAATACGGCGTGTTCGTGCTGTCCTCCGGACTGCCGCTGATCAAGGCGGGCAAGGTACAGGCCATTGCTACCACCGAAGCCAAGCGCTACGCAGCGACCCCCGACATTCCTGCCCTGGCAGAGCACCCAGCATTCAAGAACGTGGACATCAACTCCTGGTTCGCCATGATGGGCCCCGCCAACATGCCAGCGCCTGTGGTGGCCAAGATCAAGGAAGCCCTGAACAAGACCATGGCCGCGCCTGAGTTCCGCAAGAAGATGGAAGACGCTGGCGCCCAGGTGATGGACAGCCAGATCGATGCCAGCCAGTACATCAACGGCGAAATCGCCAAGTACCAGAAGATCATCGACGTGGCGAAGATCGAGCTGTAATCCAGCTGCGACTGAGCACATGCCATGTAAAAAGCCCTGCAGGCCGCAGCCTGCAGGGCTTTTTACTTTACTGAGAGGATGTGCTATTTCATGCTGGCCAGCAGATCCTGCGTGTGCGGCGTGGGCTCGGGCACGCTGTAGATGCTGGGGTCCGCCTGAATCAGGCTGACATCAAAACGCCGCCCTGCCAGATAGTCTCGAACAGATTGCAGCACCACTGGGCTGCGGTGCAGATGGGCGCTGGCCTGCAACTCTTCCAGACTGAGCCACACGGTACGCACAATGCCTTCGTCCAGTACGCGGTGGGCATGGTGCTGGCCCAGCTTGCCCGTAAAGGCAAAACGCATATAGGTGATGTCAGAGCCGGTGCGCGTGCGAATGAAGCGGTTCATATAGATGCCCACCAGGTGCGTGGGCTCAAAGCTATAGGCAGTTTCCTCCAGCACTTCGCGTGCACAGGCTTGCAATGGAGTCTCGGCAGGATCCAGGTGACCGGCTGGCAAATTCAGGCGTAGCCCGTCAGCCGTGTTTTCTTCCACCAGCAAAAAGCGTTGATCGCGTTCGATCACGGCAGAGACCGTGACATTGGGTTTCCATCGGGTAGGCATGCGCGCATTATCGCGATCGCGCCACATAGATTTGTCAGCCAATGTCTTGTCTATCAACAATCAGAGCGCTGCAACCATATACAGCGCGCCTTCACCATAGGTTTGAAGGTGTGCCTGCTGTTGTGAATCACTGACGGGGCAAATCGAAAAACCTTGACGTTCCCAATAAGTTTGTGAGCCCTGCACCGACACCAGTGCCGCCTGCCGCATGCCACGCGCACGCGCCTGCTGCTTCAAGGTCTGCACCAGATGGCGGGCCACGCCCTGGCCGGCCAGCTCCGGCAGCACCGACATGTCATGCAGATAAAGCACCTGTTCGCCCGGCGCAGGCGGCGTAAAAACACCGTTGAGTGGCGTGATCTTGCCGGGATTGGACCAGTAGGCTGCCAGATAGGCCTTGAGCGCCTGCTCGCCTTCACGCACCACGCCAATGGAGCACTGGTGTGCACAGCACAGGCGCTGCGCAAACACTTCGCGGCTTTCCTGAAAGCCGTCGCCATAGCAAATGGTCTGCACATGCAGCAGGCTATCAACATCGTGCGCATGCAAGGGGCGCACCACCCAGGGAGATGGCAATACAGAAGCAGTCATGGCCTGCATTATCAAAGCGCAGCAGCAAGCTCCGCGCAGGCAGGCGATTCATCCTTCCAGCGCTGGCGAATGGCTTCAAGCTGCGAGCGCAGCGAGATGAATGCCGACACCAGCTCGGGATCAAAATGGCTGCCTGCCTGTGCTGCAATATGGGCCAGCGCCTCATCCACGCTCCACGCACGCTTGTAGGGTCGCACAGAGGTCAGGGCATCAAACACATCGGCAATCGCCACGATGCGCGCTGCCAGCGGAATGTCTGTGCCGCGCAGGCCCGCAGGGTAGCCCGATCCGACCCATTGCTCGTGGTGGGCCAGAGCGATGGAACGCGCCATCTGCAGCATGCCTCCTTCATGCTCCCCCAGAATTTCCGCGCCAATCACAGGATGCTGGCGCATGATCTGCCACTCCTCATCATCCAGCGGACCGGGCTTGAGCAGCACGGCATCAGGTATGCCGATCTTGCCCACGTCATGCATGGGAGCCGCGTGCAGCAAATCATCTGCCCACTCAGGGGCGCAACCCATCGCCAGTGCCAGCGCATGGCTGTAATGGCTCATGCGCAGCACATGCATGCCGGTTTCGTTGTCCTTGTACTCAGCGGCTCGCCCCAGGCGCTGCACGATCTGCAGACGAGACTGGCGCAATGCCTCAATATCTACCAGCGACAGGTGCGTGCGCACACGGGCACGCACCACAGGTGCACGCACGGGCTTGATGATGTAGTCCACCGCTCCGGCTGCAAAGCCATCGGCCTCATCGCCCACCTCCGCCAGCGCAGACACAAAAATCACCGGAATACTTTCTGTCCTGGGGTCAGCCTTGAGCTGTCGGCACACGTCATAGCCGTTGAGCTCGGGCATCATGATGTCCAGCAAGATCAGATCCGGCTTTTGCTGCTGTGCCAGCTGCAGGGCCTTGCGGCCATCGGTCGCAAATTGCAGGCGGTAGTCCTCGCCCAGTATCTGGCGCAGCACATGCAGGTTGGTGGGCTCGTCGTCCACCAGCAGCAGGCGTGGCCTGCGATCTTCATGCTTGGGCAGCATGGGGTGGTTTCCTTTCTGAATCAGAACTGGTGCTGACGCTGCTCGCCAGTGCCTGTGCACACTGCAGCGCCTGGTCAAAGCCAAACATGTCGATGGCCGCCTGCAGCGCAGCCACCATGGCTTCAGGCAGCAGTTGCTGCAATTGCTGCAAGGCCTCGCTGTCAATCTCACCGCCCTGCAGCGCCTCGGTCAAAGCCTGCAGTGCTTCCTGCACCTGGGTCCGTGCAGCGGCGCTCAGCCCTGCCTCTGCAGCTATGGCAGCCGGCGCCAGTGCCGGCGCTGCCTCGCTGCCCCACAGCTGCAAGCCGGTATGCCAGTCCACCACCTCACTTTCCGCCGCAGCGTGCGCCAGCACGGCGGGCACGACCGAAGCACCTGCAGCAGGCTGGTGCTTGCCGCTCTCGCTGGCAGTACGGCCCTGCAGCACACGCGCCATTTCCTGCAGCAGCTTGTGCTGCTCCAGTGGCTTGGCCGCAAAGCCATCCATGCCAGCCGCATCGGATGCGCGGCGGTCCTGCTCCAGCACGCTGGCCGAGAGCGCAATGACGGGAATACGGGGCTGCTGATGCTCGGCCTCCCAGGCGCGAATGGCCATGGAAGCCTGCAGACCATCCATGTGCGGCATCTGCAAGTCCATCAGGATGATGTCGAACGCCTGTGTCTGCCGCAGCTGCAGGGCCTGCAGACCATCGCTGGCAGATACCACCTGGTGGCCATGGCGCTGCATCACTACCTGCAGCAGTTCCAGGTTCTGTGGCACATCGTCGGCAGCCAGAATGTGCAGCGGCGGCAGCTGCACCGCGCTGGCAACCGCTTCATCAATGGGCGCCTGACCAATCGGCAAGGGCAGCTGCACATGGAACTGCGTGCCCTCACCTTCACGGCTGCTGACGCTGATTGCGCCGCCCATCAGCTGCACCAGCTGGCGCGAGATGGTGGTGCCCAGGCCCGTACCACCAAAGCGGCGCGTGGTGGACGCATCAGCCTGTGCAAACGGGTCAAAAATACGTTCGAGCTTGTCCTGCGCAATGCCAATGCCCGTGTCCTGGATGGTCAGGTGCAGGCGGCACTGCTCATCGTTCACGCGCAGCTGCACATGGCCGCGTTCGGTGAACTTGACGGCATTGCCCATCAAATTGATGAGAATTTGCTGAATACGCAGCGCATCCCCGCGCAGATAGCACGCCCCACGGCCAGGCGCACATCAATCAGCGCTCCGTTTTTGTGCAGTGCCTGCACCTCACGGCCTGCGCCAATGATGTTGGTATGCCCTGTGCTGATGTGGCGCTGCAGATAGCCGTCATGCGCCTGCTGGTGCGGCATGGGCATGAGCATGCTGACGTTGCGGCCCAGCACTTCCTGCTCCGTCCAGCCCAGCAGGCGTTCCGCTGCGGGGTTGAAAGCACTGATGCGGCCATCGCTTTCGATCATGATGATGCCGTCCACGGCAGTATCGACCAGTGCGCGCAGGCGGGCCTCATTACGGCGAATTTCCAGAAACAGCTGGCGCGAACGCATCAGCATGTGCAGCACCAGCAGCACCGTGCCCACCAGCAAGGCCCAGGCTGCAGCGCTGGTCAAGGCGGTCCAGTGCACCTGCGTCGCACCTGCTTCACTGTCGCCCTGCCCAACCAGGATGTAGATGGCATCCATGGCGATGTAGTGCATGCTGGCCGTGGTGGCACCCATGACGCCGCAGCTGACCAGCGTAATCAGCATGGGCCGCGCACCCACACTCTGCATGCGGCGGTACAGCACCACGGAAAAAAGCGCCATGGCCAGCCCCAGGCCCAGCGCCAGCAGCAGGGCGTGGACCACGACACCCGCCGCCAGCAGGCTCGGCAGCGCCGACAGCGCGCTGTGGAGGATGGAGAACGTCCCCGCCGCGCAGGGAGTGAAGGCCTGCATGCCAATAAAGTGCATGCTCCAGATCCCGCCTCCCAGCAAGAGCACGCCAGCCGCGACCATGCCTGTACGCCGCGGGCCGGGAGCAGTCCGTTGCGCACGGGTGCAGACATGCACGGCCAGCATGGCGGTGACCAGCGCAACCAGAATGGAGATGACAACCAGCTGGGGATCCATCCACTCCCACTGCATGTGGACATAGGTCAGGTCATCAGACAAAAAAACGTATCCACATAGGGTCTGCGCTTGCGGGAATAAGGAGAGAGAGGGGGATCCGGGCAATCTTGCCCGAGTTACATCAACCTGTAGGAATGAACCTACATTTTTGCCAAATTTGACAAACCCGCCACAGCAGAAGCCCGCCAGCGTTGACGCTATAGCGACAGGCCATAGGCAAGATAGAAACTATCAAATTCACCATCTAATTGCGATTAACTATCATTCATGCATCTTCTCTGGATGAATGCTATGTCCCATCTGCAATCGCTGGTTCGTCGCAACGAGACGACGCTGATCAAAACGTCCTGCTACTACGTGATCCACGTCCTGGTAGCGGCGGGCGTGGCCTATGCCGTCACGGGTGACCTGATGGCTGCACTCACGCTGAGTTTGCTGGAGCCCACTGTGCAGGCCGTGGCCTATTTCATGCACGAGAAGGTCTGGATGCTGGCCCCGCGCATGCGCCACCGCGCCCTGATCAAGACTGGCACCTACTACGTGATTCACATCTTCGTCGCCTCCTGCGTGGCCTACGCGGTGACCGGTGACCTGGTTGCAGCCTTCACCCTGAGCTTGCTGGAGCCTACCGTGCAGATGGTCTTCTTCTTTGTGTACGAAAAGCTGTGGGAGAAAAAGGCCCAGGCCAAGCACAAGGTGCACAGCATCCTGCCCCTGTGCGTGGCCGCAGGCCCCTGCCAGCGCGCCCAGACCTGCAGCCAGCACTGCACACTGCGTACGCTCTGAACCCACTTTCCCAAGGTCGCGTCATGAACAAGCCCAGAAACAGTTTTTCCGCCTGGTTGCTGCAATGCCTGGCCCACATGGCCTGCCACTCTTAAAAAAGAAGCTGCCAGCGCTTTACAGCAGCCAATTTCAGAATCAGATCATTCTGAAATCTTGATATTTCAAGCGCTAGAAGCTATCAATTTGCAAGCACCTGGCATGCGCTCTGCTTGCCCTGACAGCCAGCCCCTGCATCCCCCGCCCCATTGTGTGGATGACAGTGAAAGGTGTTTGACCCGCACCGGCCTGTGCCAGCGCCCCACTTTTGATAGCAAACACCTACAATGGGCTGCAAGAATCTAACTGTGTACAACCTCTGCGACAGGCTGCCTGCGCGGCCTTGCGTCCTGGGAGACGATATGCCTGAGAACACCTCACCCACCCTGCAAGACAAACGTGCTTTGCTGCGCCAGTCGGCGCTCGAATACCACCAGTTTCCCAAGCCCGGCAAGGTCGCCATCGCTGCCACCAAGCCCATGGCCAACCAGCACGACCTGGCGCTGGCCTACTCGCCCGGCGTAGCTGCGCCCTGCGAGGAAATCGTCAAGGACCCTGCCGCCGCCTTCAAGTACACCAGCCGCGGCAATCTGGTGGCCGTGATCTCCAACGGCACCGCCGTGCTGGGCCTGGGCGATATTGGCGCACTGGCCTCCAAGCCCGTGATGGAAGGCAAGGGCGTACTGTTCAAGAAGTTCGCCGGCGTCGATGTGTTTGACATCGAAATCAACGAAAAAGACCCACAAAAGCTGGTCGATGTGATCGCAGCGCTGGAGCCTACCTTCGGCGCCATCAACCTCGAAGACATCAAGGCTCCTGAGTGCTTCTTCGTGGAACGCGAGCTGCGCAAGCGCATGAATATCCCCGTCTTCCACGATGACCAGCACGGCACGGCCATCACCGTGGCAGCCGCCATGGTCAATGCACTGAAGGTGGCAGGCAAGAAGATCGAAGAGATCAAGCTGGTGGCATCGGGCGCGGGCGCCGCAGCCCTGGCCTGTCTGAACCTGCTGCTGGAAATTGGTCTGAAGCGCGAGAACGTGTTCGTAACCGACATCGTCGGCGTGGTCTACGAAGGCCGTACCGAGCTGATGGACGAGGACAAGGCCAAGTTCGCGCAGAAGACCGAGCTGCGCACGCTGGGCGAAGTCATCGCAGGCGCCGACGCCTTCCTGGGCCTGTCGGCGGGCAATGTGCTCAAAAAAGACATGGTCGCCAAGATGGCCGACAAGCCCATCATCTTCGCGCTGGCCAATCCCTCCCCCGAAATCCTGCCAGAAGACGTCAAGGCCGTGCGTGATGACGCCATCATCGCCACCGGCCGCACGGACTACCCCAACCAGGTCAACAACGTTCTGTGCTTCCCCTACATCTTCCGTGGCGCACTGGACTGCGGCGCCACCACCATCACCACCGAGATGGAGGTGGCTGCTGTCAACGCCATTGCCGCACTGGCCGAGGCCGAGCAGTCCGAAGAAGTGGCGGCAGCCTATGTGGGCCAGAGCCTGAGCTTTGGCCCTGAGTACCTGATTCCCAAGCCCTTCGACCCACGCCTGATGCTCATCGTGGCACCGGCCGTGGCACAGGCCGCCGCAGACTGCGGCGTGGCCCAACGCCCCATTCAGGACATGGATGCCTACCGCGAGCACCTCAAGACCTTTGTGTACTCGTCCGGCACCATCATGAAGCCCATCTTCGCGGCCGCCAAAAAAGCTGCCAAGAAGCGCGTGGCCTACTCCGAAGGTGAGGAAGAACGCGTGTTGCGCGCTGCGCAGATCGTGGTGGATGAGCGCATTGCCCGCCCCACGCTGATCGGTCGCCCCGCCATCATCGCCCAGCGCATCCAGAAGTTTGGCCTGCGCCTGGAGCAGGGTCGCGACTATGACGTGGTGAACGTGGAAGACGACCCCCGCTACCGCGACTTCTGGCAGACCTACCACCGCATGACCGAGCGCAAGGGCATCACCGCCCCCATCGCCAAGATCGAAATGCGCCGCCGCCTGACCCTGATCGGCTCCATGCTGCTGCACAAGGGCGAGGTCGACGGTCTGATCTGCGGTACCTGGCACAACACCCATCTGCACCTGAACTACATCGATCAGGTGATCGGCAAGAAACCCGACGCGACCACCTACGCCTGCATGAATGGCCTGCTGCTGCCTGACCGCCAGGTCTTCCTGGTCGACACCCACGTGAACTACGACCCCAGCGCCGAGCAGCTGGCCGAGATCACCGTCATGGCGGCCGAAGAAATGATGCGCTTTGGCATCAAGCCCAAGGTGGCCCTGCTGAGCCACTCCAACTTTGGCTCCAGCAACCAGCCCAGCGCCGTCAAGATGCGCCAGACCCTGGAGCTGCTGCGCGTGCAGGCCCCCTGGCTGGAAGTCGATGGCGAAATGCATGGCGACGTGGCACTGGACGCCGAAGCCCGTGGCAAGCTCATGCCCCACAGCACACTGACGGGTGAAGCCAATCTGTTGGTGCTGCCCAACATTGATGCGGCCAACATCTCCTACAACCTGCTCAAACAGGCGGCGGGCGGTGGCATTGCCGTGGGCCCCGTGCTGCTGGGCGCCAGCGCTCCCGTGCATGTGCTGACCCCCAGCACCACGGTGCGCCGCATCGTGAACATGACAGCACTGACCGTGGCAGACGCCAACGCAGCGCGCTGATCACGACGCAGGCACTCGCCAAAAAAAGGGCTGGTCCTCTGATGGGGGACAGCCCTTTTTTCTTGCAATTTACAGGGGGCTGCGTCACACTTGCGGGTCAAATTTCTGGGGATGTCCCGAGGTTTGGAAAGGTGTTGTGTGATGCGGAATGCGGTCTGGTTTCGAGCCCTTGGCGCCATCTTGGTCGGCACCGCTATGGCGATGCCCGCTGGCCCGTTGCAGGCACGGACACAGCAACAGGCCCAGTACATCGAAACGGTATCACTGGCTGAGCTACCCTCTCAGGCACGCACCACCTACCGACGCATACATCAGGGGGGACCTTTCCCCTACGAAAAAGATGGCAGTGTGTTTGGGAACCGTGAGCGTCTGTTGCCCGCGCAAAAGCGTGGCTACTACCGCGAATACACCGTCAAGACACCATGGGCCAGAGACCGCGGTGCCAGACGTATCGTGTGTGGCGGTGAACCGCCCACACAGCCCGAAGCCTGTTACTACACCAGCGATCACTACAACAGTTTTCGGAAGATTACGCCATGAGCGCTCCTGATCTGGATGGGCTGCACCACCACCATGCTCCTGCCGGGAACTTGTGGCCTGGCGGGCTGTCCATGTATCCCACACCCCCTGCTTTCAGTGGGCAACTACGAGCTATAGAAAGAATCCCAGAGATGGTGAAACCGTCTTGTCCTGCCCCCAAAAACCTGTTGCTTGGGGTGCGCAGCAACATCGTGCAGTCCATTCGTGCCTTCCACATTCCGGACTTGCAGCAGGCGGCACAGGCCATGGGGCACCACTTCCTCTACGCCAATCTGGCCCATGCCCAGACCAAGCAGGATGCGCTGGACCTGATTGCCCTGCAGTTTCACTTTCCTGCCCACTTTGGCAAGAACTTTGATGCCCTGTACGACTGCCTGACCGATCCGCTCCACAGGGCAGGCCCACAGCCTGGCTTTGTGGTGGTGCTCGACCAGCTGCCCATCGCCCACAAGTTCGACAAGGAAATGCGTGAGCAGTTTCTGGACTGCTTCCGCGACGCGGCCGACTACTGGGCCGAGCGCAAGATTGCCTTCCGCTGCTTCTATTCCTTCCTCTGAGCCTTGATTGCTCCAAAAAACAAAGCGCCCACCGTAGTGGGCGCTTTGTTTTGCGAATGAAAAGCGTCTGAATGCTTTACAGATTCAGCGCTGGCAGCTCTTATTTTTAAGAAAGCTGGGCCGCCAGTGCCTCGTATTCCGCCACAGGCACTTCTTCGGCACGACGCTGCAGGTCGAACTCGCCAGCAAAGCCTTTGGCTTCCAGCCACTTGCCCAGCGTATTGCGCAAAATCTTGCGGCGCTGGCTGAAGGCCACCTGCACCATCTCTTCGAGCAGCTTGGGGTCCAGCGCCGCGGGATGCTCACGCGGCACCATGCGCACCACCGCGCTATTGACCTTGGGGGGTGGGTCAAAGCTCTCAGGCGGCACAAACAGTACGTTTTCCATGGCATAGCGCCACTGCAGCATGACGGACAGACGCCCGTAGTCGGAGGTACCCGCATCGGCCACCATGCGGTCAATCACCTCTTTTTGCAGCATGAAGTGCTGGTCTTCAATCACGTCCACATGCTCGAGCAGGTGAAACAGGATGGGCGAAGAGATGTTGTAGGGCAGGTTGCCCGCCACGCGCAGTTTGGGCACACCCAGTTCCTGCGCCAGGGCGGTGAAGTCCACCTTGAGCACGTCAGACTCAATCACCTTGAGCTGGGGCTTGGTGCGCAGGCGCGCGGCCAGGTCGCGGTCCAGCTCAATCACGGTGATCTGGCCGGTGCGCTCCACCAGAGGCTGGGTCAGCGCCATCAGGCCGGGGCCGATTTCCACCAGAGGCTGGCCGGGGCGGGGATCGATGGCCTTGACGATGCCGTCGATGATGCCGTGGTCGATCAGAAAGTTCTGACCGAAACGTTTACGAGGAATATGTTTCACGCGGAAAAATTATTGGGGTGGCTCGCGATATTCCACATAGGCCTGTCCGCGCAGTTCCTGCAGCCAGTTGGCATGCGCCTTCTCGAGCTTTTCTTCACGAACTACGTTGCGCAGCATTTCGCGCTGCTCACGGGGTGTCAATGTGGCTTGGCGACGATCCACCAGTTGAATCAGGTGTACGCCAAAGCGAGAAACCACAGGCTGGCTGACCTGGCCAGGCTCCAGCGCGTTCAGCGCCTGTTCAAACTCTGGCACGAACTGGCCTGGGCCTGCCCAGCCCAGATCACCACCCATGGCAGCGCTGCCGTCTTCCGAATACTGGCGCGCCAGATCGGCAAAGCTGGCTCCGCCTTCCACACGCTGGCGCAGCTCGGACAGCACCTGTGCGGCTTCTCGTTCGCTCAATTGTGGCGAAGTTCGCAGCAGGATGTGTCGTGCAAGGTTTTGCGTCACCACCGCATCTACACCGCCTGCGCTCTTGTCCACCACCTTGAGAATGTGAAAACCTGCAGGTGAACGCACAGGGCCCACAATGCCGCCCACGGGAGTGCTGGCTACGGATTCGATAAACAGGCTGGGGTAGCGATTGGCAGGGCGCATGCCCAGAATGGCTGCGCCACCGTCGGAGTAACGCTGCGCCACCGCAGCGAAATCGGCTTCGGTACGAGCCGCCTGCAGAGCTTCCTGTGCACGCGCCTGCAGTCGGGCGACTTCCGCCTCGCTGGCGTTTTCAGGCACGGCAATCAGAATGTGTCCCAGATTCAACTGGGAACGCATCACATCGTCCTGGCCGCCTTTCTGGCGCTGCTGCGCCATGAACTGGTCAATATCGTGTTCCGACACTTGCACGCGGCCATCGACCTCGCGGTTTTGCAAACGCTGCAGCAGCATCTGGTTGCGGATTTCCTCACGGAATGAGGCCTGCGACTGACCACGTCGCGCCACTTCCTGGGCCAGCGCCTGCTGGGTCAGACCGCTTTGGCGCGCAATGTTTTCGATGGCCTGATCGACGGCGTAGTCATCGACCTTGATGCCGGTTTCCTTGGCCGTCTGCACCTGGATTTTTTCCACAATCAGGCGCTCCAGCACTTCCTGCGCCAGTTCATCCTCAGGGGGCAGCTGCTGGATACCCTGGCTTTGCAGGTTTTCCTTGACACGCTGAATCCGGGCGCGGACCTCGTTGTTGGTCACAGGCTCCGAATTGACAATGGCCACGATGTAGTCGGCCGAGCGCAGCTGCGCTGCGGACTTGCCCAGCTGTGTGGTCTGTGCCGAATCCGACAGCGCACGCGCCACTTCAGGACTCGGGTTTTGGGCATACGCCGACCCGGCGCTCATAACGGCAGCACAGACAAGCCCCAGGGCGAAGTGACGTGGCATGGAAATCAGGTGGTGCATGGAAGACGATGCGTCCTATTAGTCGTAATTGCTGAAACGGCTAGGCACCGTGCCATCGCTGCTGCGCAGTGGGCGGTAGCCTGGAACAAACTCTTTCAGACTGCGCATGGGGTCTGCCCCCAGGCTCAGGCGAGAAAATCCGACGAACTCGATCTGAAACAGCAGTCGCGTGTTGGAATCCGTGCGGCTATTTTGCACGCGCTCCACCACCACCCGGCCAATCCAGCAGCAGCTGTCGTACTCAAAACCCACAATGGCGTCGACCAGCTTCTTGTCATACATGCTGTAGTTCAGGCGGCCTACGCTGTACCAGCGGCCCCCGCCCGTGGCCTGGCCGAACTGGTCCTTGCGCCCCTGGTTCAGCGGCCACTGCCAGCCCAGATCAATTTGTTCACTGCCTTCATTGACCATAGGCATACTGTTTTCGCGCTGGTAACGATATGCCGCACTGAGGACTTTATAAGGCCCCGGGCTATAGCGACCACTGACGGAAGAGCGTGTCGTGTTATGGGTGTCCTGGTTGTACTGCACCATGGCATCCGTACTCCAGCGCTTGGACCAGTTCACGCCACCGCCAATCAGAATGTCTGACCAGCCCTTGGTACCAGGTTTGTCATAACCCAGGCTGACGCGCTGATTTTCCAGGCGGTAACGCTGCGCAAAACCCAGGCGGGCCACTTCAGCACCATCGTCAGGGTCCAGATAGCGCGTGGTCAGCCCCACTGTGACCATATTGTTGTCAGCGATGCGGTCGTAGCCCGTATAGCTGTTGGAGCTGTAGATAGAGCCAAAGTTGAAGTCCGTGAGCGCTGTGTCATACAGCGGCACCATGCTCTGGTCGCGGTAGGGTGTATAGGTATAGAAGGCGCGAGGCTCCAGTGTCTGCACATAGGAACGGCCAAACGCAGAGGTATCACGCTCAAACACCAGGCCGCTGTCCAGACTGAGCGTAGGGATAGCGAACGACCTGCTACGCGCATAGCCACTGTTCACTGCGTCCAGCTGCGTCTGGCTGGCCGACAGTTGGTAATGGTTTGCCTGCAGCTTCACCGAGGGCGTTACAAAGCCGCCCGGCAGCAGGAAGGGGCGACTGGCCGCGAAATGGGCAAAGCTGCGCAGGCCATTGGCAAGGTTCTTCGCACCGTACCAAGTGTCTGCCTCAAAACGCGTCGTATCTGCGCGCAGGGCCACATCCCAGCCCTGGGTAGCCCACTGGGTGGTGTCATAACTCCACTGCAGCTGCGGCATGCGGTTAAACGGTGGCGCAATCAGTGCTTCCGGATCCTGCAGCACCTGCCACTGCTGGGCATACAGAGACACCCGGTGATTGCCACCCGCCCAGGACAGACGTCCGTCACTGCTGAGCAGACGCTGGTCGCTATAGCGGGAATCACTGCTGTCGCCTGGCAGACGGCTGAAGTCACGCCAGTAGTCGTTGTCGCTGACGCGCAGCAGATTCCACTTCAAGCCCAGCGCACCAAACGGGCTGTTCAGCGCTGTATCGTGGCGCCAGTGATAACCCCAACGATCCCGGTCACGCAGCTTGTCATTGGGCATGTACTGCAGATCGAGGTTGCCGTCGTAATTTGGCTCCAGATAGCGGAACTCGGTATTCAGGCTCACCCCGCGCTTGCTCATGATGGCGGGGGTGATGGTGGCATCGCGATTGGGCGCAATATTCCAGTAATACGGCTGGCTGTATTCAAAGCCGCTGACGCTGTCCACACCAATGGTGGGCGGCAGCAGGCCCGATTTGCGCTTGTCAGACAGCGGAAAGCTGATGGCCGGAATCGGCAGAATCGGCACGCCCTTGAATTCCAGTATGCCGCCATAGGCCACGCCTACATCTTCGTTGCGGTCCAGGGTGATGCGCTTGGCGCGGATCATCCAGTCAGGCTCCCAGCTGGCGCTGTCGTCGCGCAGACAGGTGGTGTAGGTGGCCTGATGGACCACGCTGTTTTCACGATCCAGAAACTCGATGCGCTCGGCATCACCATGGCCCTGCGTGGCCAGAAACTGGTAGGTGGCTTCGTTGAAGTCCCCCTGAAAGGCATCGACCTGCAGCTTCAGCGATGTGCCCTGATAGATATTGCCGCCGCTGTTGATGTGCACATTGCCCTGTGCCCGCACGGTGTCGTCCGGCAGGCTGTATTCCACACGGTCCGCACGGATGATGGTGTCGCCCCGGCGCAGTTCGGCGCCCCCTTCCAGCACCACATTGATGTCGGCCTGCCCGGAAATCTGCTCCGCACGGATGTGTGACGGCAGCTGATCGCGCAACTCTGCGGGCAACTGCTCGGCCAGCTGGCTGCTGGACTTCAATTGCGGAGCAGGCAGCGCCGTGTCCCAGGAGCTGAGCGCCGGTGTCTGAGCCTGTGCATGCGCGGCGGCAGCCCACACCATGGCAACAGAAGCAGCCAGTGGGCGCAGGCGAAACAGGGTCGATGGCGAAGGCAAAGAAAAAGCGTGTGGGCTCACAGGCGCATTCAGTCAAAGCGGAGATGGAGGGCAAGCACGGAGGGAATCCAGGCCGTTTGTAGAATCGGATTATCCATGAGCGATCCTATCCTCCCCACATCTACCGTTGTTTGGGCCGACCCTGGCCGTCAAACATTGTTTGCACAATGGCTGTCCGGCCTGACACCACAGCATGCGCTGTGTCCCGACAGTCTACGCCCGGCATCCGCCGATGCAAGCTTTCGCCGCTATCTGCGCATTGATACCCGCTCTGGCGACAGCCTCATCATCATGGATGCGCCGCCTGACAAGGAAAACTGCCAGCCTTTTGTGCATGTGCAGCAGCTGATGGCAGAGGCCGCCCTGCCTGTGCCTGAGATCCTGGCCTGGGATGCAGCCAATGGCTTCATGCTGCTGACCGACATGGGCAGCCGCACGCTGATTGAAATCCTCCACCCCGAGCAGCCACGCAACGCTGAGCCCTGGTATCGCGAGGCGATGGAGCTGCTGCTGCGCTGGCAGCTGGCCTCCAAGCCCGGTGTGCTGCCAGCCTATGACGAAGCCATGCTGCGCCGCGAGCTGCAGCTGTTCCCTGACTGGTATGTGGCCCAGCACCGCCAGTTCACGCTGGACGACAAGCAGCAGGCCATGCTGTCCAACACCTTCGACACCATCGTGGCCGAGAACCTGCGCGCGCCCAGCGTCTATGTGCACCGCGACTTCATGCCGCGCAATCTGATGCTGCCTGCCAGGGATGGCGCTGGCCTGTCGATTCTGGACTTCCAGGACGCCGTCTATGGCCCCGTCACCTACGACATTGCCAGCCTGATGCGCGATGCCTTCCTGAGCTGGGAGGAAGACTTTGTCATCGACATCACCGTGCGCTACTGGGAAAAGGCGCGCAAGGCCGGTCTGGTGGGTGCCACCAGCGCCAGCGGCTGGGGTGATGACTTTGGCGAGTTCTACCGCGCCGTGGAATGGATGGGCCTGCAGCGCCACCTGAAAGTAGCAGGCATTTTTGCGCGCCTGACGCTGCGTGACGGCAAGCCCAAGTACCTGGCCGACACGCCGCGCTTTATCCACTACCTGCGCTCGACCTGCAGCCGCTACCGCGAACTCAAGCCGCTGCTGCACCTGATCGACCAGATCGAAAACATCCAGCCCCAGGTGGGCTACGCCTACGGGCGCATCTAAAACCATAGCTGCTATGGCTTGATAAATCTTGATTTCAAAGAAAAATCATTTGAAAAGCAAGATTTTTCAAGCGCTGGCAGCTTCTTTTTTATATCAACATGCCACGTTTTTACTGCCCTCTCCCACTGACGGCCGGCGCTGAACTGGAGCTGCCCGCGGGTGCTGCACGCCATGTGCAGGTGCTGCGCCTGCAGCCCGGGGACACCATCACCTTGTTCGATGGCGCGCAGGACGGCCCGGGCGGTGAGTGGCAGGCCACCATCACCCGCATGGGCCGCAGCGACGTGGCCGTGCGCATTGACCAGCACGTGGCGGCAGACCGCGAAAACACCCGCCCCGTGCACCTGCTGGCCGGCATCACCGCCAATGAGCGCATGGACTGGCTGGTCGAAAAAGCCACGGAACTGGGTGTGACCAGCATCACCCCCTTGCTGGCTGAGCGCAGCGTGCTCAAGCTCAAGGGTGAACGTGGCGACAAGAAACGCGCGCACTGGCAGGCCGTGGCCGTGGCCGCCTGCGAGCAGTGCGGCCGCAACCGTGCGCCCGTCATCCATGAAGCAGTGACGCTGGCGCAGTGGCTGCAACAGGCGCCCGCCCAAGGGCTGCGCGCCGTGCTGTCGCTGGCAGATGGCACTCAGCCGCTGCAGCAGGTGCTCGGCGCCGATGCTGCCCAGCCCGTATTTTTTCTGTCCGGCCCCGAAGGCGGCCTGACCGAGCAGGAAGAGCTGCTGGCCCGCAACAGCGGCTTTATGCCCGTCACCCTGGGCCCCCGCGTCCTGCGCGCAGAAACGGCGCCGCTGGCTGCGCTGGTGCTGTCCACTTTGTAGGACAAGGTCTGCATTTTTACTGCTTAGCCTGCTGGCAGGCTGCAGGCAACCATTGTTCAAATTTCTCTCGGTAGTAACCCGGTGAGGATGGGATATCCTTTTTTCCAAAATACTTTGTAACCATTTATTGCAATTCACAGAACCGAACCCGAGGGTGGCAGCCTGCATCCACGTTCTGCAACCGGTGTACACGTTCATTGAGAATGGATTCCCCCTTGTCTGGGCTTTGCAAACGCCTGAGCGACTGGCTGTTTTCTACCCATCCCACCTTGCGCGTGCGCTCCAGCATGGCCATGCTGGCTGTGCTGCTCATGGCAAGCAGCGCTGGCGTCATGCTGTGGCTGGGTCATGCTGGCTATGGCAGCCTGTCACACATCCGCTGGTGGTGTGCAGCTGCGGTGGGCGGGCTGGCCATCATGGCGGCGCTGGTGCGCAGCGACATCACCGCCAACTGGCGCGACCCTGCACTGACTTTTCCCCAGGTGCTGTGGGCCGTCACCTGCAGCGCCGTGGCCTACGTGCTGCTGCAGGAGCAGGCGCGTGGCGTTGTGCCCGGGCTGCTGGCCATTTCCCTGTTTTTCGCCGCACTGAACCTCAAGGCGCGACACATCGTCAGCGTGACCTTCTACGCCTTGTGTGCCTTCACGCTGGCCACCCTGATCACCATCCATGAGCAAGGCAAGGGCTGGGGCCGCCCGCTGGACTGGGCCTATGCCGCCGTGCTGGCCATCATGCTCCTGGGCTGCATGCTGCTGAGCCTGCACCTGTACCAGCTGCGTGGGCGGCTGCGCAAGCAGCGCCAAGCCCTGGCACTGGCGCTGGAAGAAAACCGCGAGCTGGCCTCGCGCGATGCGCTCACCGGGCTGCTCAACCGCCGCTACATGCTCGAAGTCCTGCGCCTGGAGCAGGACCGCCGCCTGCGTGCAGGCCACCGCATGCTGCTGGCGCAGATGGACCTGGATAACTTCAAGGCCATCAACGACAACCACGGCCACAGCGTGGGCGATCTGGCACTCAAGACCTTTGCGGACCTGGTGCGCAGCTGCATCCGCAATTCGGATGCTTTATCGCGCTGGGGCGGGGAAGAGTTCGTGCTGCTGCTCAGCGACACCAGCATCGACAACGCGCTGCGCACACTCAACCGCATCCGTATGGCGGTGGAGCAGACAGAAGTGCATGCCGACTGCGTGACACTGCGCATGACGGTCTCTGTCGGGCTGGCCGAGCATCTGCCCGGTGAGAGCATTGAAATGACGCTGGAGCGCGCAGACCGCGCCCTGTACCGTGCCAAGCATGCGGGCCGCAATTGCGTCGTGCTGGGCGACCACCCACTGCCAGCAGGGCCTGCCTCCATGGGCATGTAACTCTCAAAAAAAGAGCAGCCAGCGCTTTTCCTTGCTGGATTTCAAATAGAAATCACCTCAAAACAAAGAAAGCACCTGCGCAAGGTGCTTTCTTTTTGGGAGCATTCGAGGCTTATGCCGCAGGCATGGCCGCAATCACCTGTGCCACCGCTGCCGTCAGCTTCTTGGCATAGGGCACATGCAGGAACTCGTTGGGGCCGTGGGCATTGCTCTTGGGGCCAAGCACGCCGCAGACCATCATCTGCGCCTTGGGGAAGCCCTGGCTGAGCAGATTCATCAGCGGAATCGTGCCGCCCTGGCCGATGTAGCCGCAGTCCGCACCAAAGTGCGCACGGCTGGCCTGGTTCAGCGCATCTTCAAACCAGTTCGTCATGCTGGGCGCATTCCAGCCATTGGCGCTGCCGTCACCTTCCCATGTCACCTTGGCCTGGTAGGGGGCGTTGTCTTCCAGCAGCTGCTTCATTTCCTGCACGCAGGCGGCTGCATCCACCAGCGGAGGCAGGCGCAAGCTGAGCTTGAAGGCCGTGTAGGGGCGCAGCACATTGCCCGCATTCTGCAGATTGGGCATGCCTTCCACGCCGGTCACAGACAGCGTGGGCTCCCAGGTGCGCTTGATCAGTGCCTGCACGGGGTCGGTCGTGGTGGGCAGCGCCACCAGTGTGGAGCCACCGCAGTCATGGTGCGCCCAGGGAAAGCGGCTGTAGGCCGCATCGCCCAGAATGCCTGCCGTGGTCTGGATCTGTGCCAGACGGTCCTCCGGCACTTCGCAGTGAAAGCTCTGTGGTAGCAGCCGGCCGGTCTTGCTGTCTTCCAGACGGTCCAGCACCTGGCGCAAGATGCGGAAGGACGAGGGCACCACGCCCGAAGCATCGCCCGAGTGCACGCCTTCGCTCAGAATTTCAACCTTCAAGGTGCCGCTGGCCATGCCACGCAAGCTGGTGGTGAGCCACAGCTGGTCGTAGTTGCCAGCGCCGCTGTCCAGGCAGATCACCAGCTCCACCGCACCCAGACGGGGGCGCAACAGGTCGATATAGGGCAGCAGGTCGGCCGAGCCGCTTTCTTCACAGGTTTCGATGATGCCGACGATGCGAGGGTGCATCACGTGCTGGCTCTTGAGCGCCTGAATCGCGGCCACGCTGGCATAGACCGCATAGCCGTCATCCGCGCCCCCGCGGCCGTAGAGCTTGCCGTCTTCGTACTTGGGCGTCCAGGGGCCCAGGTCACTGCGCCAGCCTTCAAATTCAGGCTGCTTGTCCAGGTGGCCGTACATCAGCACCGTGGGGCTGTCTGCATTGTTGGAATTGGGCTGTGTGCCCGCCACTTCAAAAAACAGAATGGGCGTGCGGCCTTCCTGGCGAATGATTTCGAGCTTGAGCCCTTCCACCTTCTGTGCCTCGACCCAGCTGGCCGCATTGCGCAGCACGGTGTCGATGAGCCCCTGCTGCTCCCAGTCGGGTGCAAACATGGGAGACTTGGCGGGAATGGCGATGTAGTCCTTGAGCTGGCCAACGATGTCGTCGTCCCACTTCTGACTGACTTGCTCCAGCGCCTGAGCGGTATTCAAAGCGTTGGAAGGAATGCGTGCGTTCATGGCGAACCTCCAAAGGCATGGCGGCGCATAGGCCGCAGATAAGGCACATTGTGCGCCATCAAAAAAGCCCACGGCAGCCTAAGCTGCAGTGGGCATGGGTAGAGCAGGGACGCACTCAGTAAGGCAGTGCAGCCTGCGTGCTGCTGCCCTCAGCTTCCGGCAGCTTGAACACGCTGACCGAGTCTTCCAGGCGCACGGCCTGGTCGCGCATGCTTTGCGAAGCAGCGGCGGACTCCTCCACCAGCGAAGCGTTTTGCTGCGTCATCTGGTCCAGCTGCGTGACGTCCTGGTTGACCTGGCTGATGCGCTCGGCCTGTTCGCTGGCCGCCGCCGAAATCTCGCCAATGATGTCGCCCATGCGCTGCACGGAGCTGACGATCTCCTGCATGGTGTGCCCGGCGTTCTGCACCAGCTGGGCGCCAGACTCCACTTTGCCCACCGAGGTACTGATCAGCGCCTTGATTTCCTTGGCCGCTTCTGCGCTGCGCTGCGCCAGCGAGCGCACTTCTCCGGCCACCACGGCAAAGCCGCGGCCCTGCTCGCCCGCCCGCGCAGCTTCCACGGCGGCGTTCAGTGCGAGGATGTTGGTCTGGAAGGCAATGCCGTCAATCACACCAATGATGTCGCCAATCTTGCGGCTGCTGGTGTTGATGTCATCCATGGTGGCGACCACATCGCCCACCACCTGACCGCCGCGCGATGCCACTTCCACCGCCGAAGCCGAGAGCTGGTGCGCCTGCTGCGCGGCATCGGCAGACTGGCGCACCACGTGCGTGATCTCTTCAATGCTCTGCGCAGAACGAGCCAGGCTGTTGGCCGTGTTTTCCGTGCGCTCTGCCAGGTCGCCATTGCCCTGGGCAATCTGGCTGCTGGCGCTGGCAATGCTGTGTGCGGCCACGCGGACCTGACGCAGCATGCCCACAAAGCGCTGGCGCATGCCTTCCACCTCGCGCACCAGATCACCCACTTCATCGCGGCGTGCGCTGCGAAATGGCTGGGTCAGATCACCCTGCGCCACCAGCGTGATGGCCTGTGTCAGCTCCTGCAGCGGCGCACTCACGCCACGGCGCAGCGTAAACAGCAGGCCTGCAGCCAGCAGCGCCAGCGCCAGCGCCATCGCGCCCCAGAGCATCCACAGTGCGCGGCGCTGCGAGGCCATGGCCTCGTCATCCGACACCTCGGTAATCACCCACCAGCCATTGTCGGCCTTGCGCAGCACCGACCATGGGTTTCCACCCTGCCCAGGCAGCAGCGCCGTCACGTCCCGGGCAAAGCCATCTGCATTCTGCGCCAGTGCTTCCAGCGAAACGCGTGCCTGCGGAAAAGCGTCCAGCACTTTCTTGCCCGTGTGTGTGCTGTGCGCGACGAAGGTGGCCTGCTCCCAGCTGCTGCCCGGCGCAATCACCATGGCTCCGCCGTGCTCGAACAGGCGTGTCGCCACCACCTGCTGCTGCATGGCGTCCTGAAAGGCTGACAGGTCTGTACCCACAAACAGAATACCCACCACCTGGCCCGAAGCATCACGCACAGGCTCATAGGCCGTCATATAGGGTTTGCCAAAGAGGTCTGCGCGGCCTACATAAGGCTTGCCCTGCAGCATCAGCTGGTAGGCAGGGTGCTGGCGGTCCAGCACGGTGTGCATCACGCGCTCACCCTTCAGATCCCGCAGCGAGGTGGTAATGCGCACAAAGTCATCACCCTTGCGGGCAAACACCGTGGCAACACCGCCCGTGTCTTCGCTGAATTTGTCGACCACGGCAAAGTCGTCATTGATGGCAATGCCATCCCGATACAGCATGCCCAGAGAGGTATCCAGGCTCATCGCGCCATCGAAATAACGGCCAAAAGCCTTGGAGGCGCGCTCCACCATGCGACGGTTGGCGTTTTCCACGGTATCGATGGAAGCGGCCAGCCCTTCGGTGGCGTGGATCACACTGGCCAGCAGCTGCTCGCGGGCTGCCTGGGTGCTGATATAGGACACAGCCAGGCTCAGCACCAGCAGTACCGCTGCCATCATGGCAATGCCAATGGCTGTCACACGACGGGCGACAGAACGACTTCGTGAAGGGTGGCCAGGCACGCTGCTGGTGGCCGTTGTTGGGGATATAGAACTCATGATGCTTGTAGGAAGAGTGTCAGCGTGCCGCCCTCTGGCTGTTTGGTCTCATCAGGGTATGCTCGCAGCAGAGGTCAGCGCCAATGCCCTTGACAGGTGCTCGGCGCTTGTGAAGTCAAAAGTCAGCGATTGTCAGGTTTTCCTGCGTTTTTGTTCAACCAGTGCAAGACGATGTGCTGCGCATAGCGGCTGGCCACCGCGCTCACAAAGGCCGGGAAATCCACGTGCGCATTGCCATCCGCTCGGTCGGAAATCGTACGCACTGCAGCAAAAGGAATGTCATAGTCGGCGCAGGCCTGGGTAATCGCAGCGCCTTCCATTTCCACCGCCAGCACGGCATGTCCGGCAGCAGCCAGGTCCTGAGTGATGCCCTGTGCAACGGCTGCAGACACAATGAACTGGTCACCACTGGCAATCAGGCCGCTGTGCGCACCGGGAGCATGCCCCTGCAGCAATGGGAGCTGCCATGCACCAGCCTGGCGCACACAGTCCTGCGCGGCCTGCAGCAGACCGTCATGCAATGCGGCATCGCAATCAAACAGTGCAGAGCCATAGCCTGGCACCTGCCAGCGCGGAAACAGTGGGCGCACATCCATGTCGTGCTGCACGAAGTGGCGCGCCACCACCACATCGCCCACCTGCACGCCTGCGCCCACACCACCGGCTACGCCTGTGAACACCAGCTGCTGCACACCAAAGCGCTCGATCAGCGCGGCAGTTGTGGTGGCTGCTGCCACCTTGCCGATGCCGCTCAGTGCCAGCACCACCTTCTGCCCGGCATACCGGCCGCACACAAACTGTCTGCCCGCATGCTGCACGGTGTCTACATCGCTCAAGGCATGGGCAAGCCCTTGCTGCTCTTCTGGCAGGGCACTGAGAATGGCAATCGTCATGTCTGGGAGGAAAAAATAAGGCAATGAAAAACGGCCCCCAAAGGGGCCGTTGATCGGCTGTTCAGCAACCAGTGACCAAGTGTAAGCGCACTGGCTCAGCGCAGTTCGCGGCGCAAAATTTTGCCCACAGGCGTTTTAGGTAGCTCCGTGCGGAACTCGATCACACGCGGCTGCTTGTAGCCTGTCATGTTCTCGCGGCAGTACTTGCGCAGCACTTCTTCGGTCAGGCTATCGTCCTTCTTGACCACCACCAGTTTTACGGCTTCGCCGCTCTTTTCGTCAGGCACGCCAACGACTGCGCACTCGAGCACACCGGGGCACATGGCCACCACGTCCTCCACCTCATTGGGGTAGACGTTAAAGCCGCTGACCAAAATCATGTCCTTCTTGCGGTCCACGATCTTGATGAAGCTGCGCTCATCGATGGTGCCAATATCGCCTGTCAGGAAGTAGCCATCGGCCGTGGTGGACTTGGCGGTTTCATCGGGACGCTGCCAGTAGCCCTCCATGACCTGCGGACCCTTGACCGCAATTTCGCCCGTCTTGCCGGGCTCGGTGACGGTCTGCCCGTCATCCCCCACCAGCTTGACATAGGTGCTGGGCAGCGGCACACCGATGGAGCCCGTGAACTCCTTGGCCGTGACCGGGTTGCAGCTGACCACGGGGCTGGTCTCTGAAAGGCCATAGCCTTCGACGATTGGGCAGCCAGTTTTCTCCAGCCACAGTTTGGCTACTGCGCCCTGCACGGCCATGCCGCCGCCCACTGACACCTTCAGGTGGCTCCAGTCCACCGCGCCAAAGTCCGGGTGGTGTGCCAGCCCGTTGAACAAGGTGTTGACGGCCGGGAAGTTGTGGAACTTGTGCTTGGCCAGTTCCTTGAGCGTGCCTGCCAGATCGCGCGGGTTGGGAATGAGAATGTTTTTGCCGCCGGTGTGCATGGACAGCATCATGTTCACCGTAAAGGCGAAGATGTGGTACAGCGGCAGCGCGCACACGCTGGTGACCTGCTCACCGCTTTGGCGGATGGCTTGCAGCACGGGGTTGAACCATGCCTCACACTGCAAGGTGTTGGCGATGATGTTGCGATGCAGCAGCACTGCCCCCTTGCTCACGCCAGTGGTGCCACCGGTGTACTGCAGCACGGCAATGTCATTGGGGCCAACCGTAGCCTTTCGGAACGTCGCCTGGCTGCCACGCTGAATCGCTGCCTTGTAGCGCACGGCCTTGGGCAAATGAAAGGCTGGCACCAGCTTCTTGACCTTGCGCACCACATAGTTCACCAGGCAGCCCTTGAGCGTGCCCAGCATGTCGCCCATGGAGCACAGCACCACGTGTTCGACGGGGGTGTTCTGCAGGCACTGCTCCAGCGTGTGGGCAAAGTTCTCGATGATGACGATGGCCTTGGCACCTGCGTCCTTGAGCTGGTGCTCCAGCTCACGCGAGGTGTAGAGCGGATTGACATTCACCACCACAAAACCGGCACGCAGGATGGCAGCCACGGCAATCGGGTACTGGGGCACGTTGGGCATCATGATGGCCACACGCTCGCCGGGCTGCATGCCCAGCGACTGGAAGTACGCAGCAAACGCCTGGCTCTGACGGTCTACCTCACCAAAGCTGATGTCCTTGCCCATATAGGAATAGGCAGAACGGGTGGCATAGGCCTGAAAGGCCTGTTCCATCAGGTCGACCAAGGATGGATAGCTGCCGGGGTCAATGTCCTTAGGTACGCCAGCAGGATAGGCTGCCAGCCATGGGCGTTCGCTCATGTGTTGTCTCCGCTGATTGTCGTTGTAGTGTCAAAAAAATGACCGACATGGCCGCAGATTGGCTCTGTCCCCATGCCGTGGGTCTATGCCCTTTGTCAGCATTGTGGGGAGAGGGTCAGGAGCTTGCCTCTGTGCAAACCCTAGGTAAAGCAACACAAACTACGCTTTTTTGGCAAAAAAACGCACAATCGTTCTTTTTTAGCCTTTGGCGCACGGTGGACGCGATGGATTCACGCAACAAAAAACCCACAGGGCCTGGGCCGTGTGGGTTTGGCTGGAGCGCAGTGCCGTGTCAGTCACACAGCGCAGCGGCGCGGTTCAGCGTATCGCGCGTCTCCATGGCGGCCTGGCGGGCTGCGGCAGCAAAGTCTTCACCCTGCGAGGCATAGAGCACGGCACGCGAAGAATTGATGATGATGGGGCCACCGCCAATGCGCGCTGCCTTGACCGTGGCCACAGCATCACCGCCCTGCGCACCCACGCCGGGAATCAGCAACGGCAAGGTGGGCGCTACAGCGCGTACACGCTCGATTTCATGGGGGCGGGTTGCGCCCACCACCAGGCCCAGCTGTCCATTGGTATTCCAGGGGCCTTGCGCCAGCTTGGCCACATGTTCAAACATCCTGGGCTGGCCGGGGATGTCTGCCAGGGTCTGCGCCTGCAGATCGTCACCACCGGGGTTGGAGGTGCGGCACAGCAGGAAGGCGCCCTTGCCTTCGTACTTCAGGTAAGGCGTGATGGAGTCAAAGCCCATGAACGGCGACAGGGTCACAGCATCGGCGCCATAGCGCTCAAATGCTTCCTTGGCGTACTGCTCGGCAGTAGAGCCAATGTCCCCACGCTTGGCGTCCAGAATCACGGGCACATGGGGCGCGACCTTGCGCATATGGGCCATGAGCTTTTCCAGCTGGTCTTCCGCACCATGGGCTGCAAAGTAGGCAATCTGAGGCTTGAAGCTGTTCACCAGATCGGCGGTGGCATCGACGATGGCCGCACAGAAGTCGTAGATCTTGGTGGCATCCCCGCGCAGGGCCGCAGGGAACTTGGTGGGTTCGGGGTCCAGCCCCACGCACAGCATGGAGTTGTTGCGCGTGGACGCGTCGCGCAGCATGTCTAGAAAAGTCATGAGCAGCGATTGTAGGTGGCGGGCACAATCAGCGCCTTATGCCTGTCTTTACTCGACGACAACTTGGACTGCTGGTGGCCCTGACCCTGATCTGGGGCGTGAACTGGCCCGTGATGAAACTGGGCGTGCAGCACTTCCCGCCGCTGAGCTTTCGTGCCGTCTCCATGTGGATGGCCCTGGCCGTGGTCTTTGCCGCCGTGCGCTACCAGGGGCTGCCACTGTCCGTTCCGCGCAGCTTCTGGCCTGCACTGGCCAGGCTGACGCTGTTCAACATGGTGCTCTGGCACTGCCTGATCATTGTGGCCATTCCCATGGTCTCCAGCGGCCGCGCCGCCATTCTGGGCTACACCATGCCGATTTTTTCGGCGGTGGTAGGCCGCGTGTTCTGGCATGACCGGCTGGCCGCCAGAGGCTGGGGCGGCGTGATTGCTGCGCTGCTCGGTGTCTCGCTGCTGCTGTGGCACGAATTCGGGGCCTTTGGCAGCCGACCCGAAGGGGCAGTGCTGATGCTGGTGGCCGCACTGAGCTGGGCCATTGGCACACAGATGATGCGCCGCACGCCCTTGCCCGTGCCGCTGCTGAGCCTGGCCTTCTGGATGATGCTGATCACCGCCATCGTGCTGACCACCGGCGGCTGGCTGTTTGAGCGTGCGCAATGGCACATACCCGACGCTGTCGCCTGGAACACCATCCTTTTCAACGGCCTGCTGGTCATTGGCTTTGCGCAGATTGTCTGGTTCGAGCTAGCCCGCAGCCTGCCCCCGATTGCCTCTACGCTGAGCGTGATGTTCATCCCCGTGCTGGGGGTGTTCTGCGGTGCATGGTGGCTGGGCGAGGTACTGCACTGGCAGGACTGGACCGCCGTAGGCCTGATGATGCTGGCCATTGCTTCCGTGCTCTGGCCGAGCAAACCCCGTTCACCGCACCACAAGGACTGTTCATGCTGAGTCATATGCTCACCGGTTTGATTGATGAGATTCACGGCGACACCATCACGCTGCGCGAGCTGCTGGAGCGCAGCGGCCGCCAGGGCATGCTGCTGATCTGCGCCCTGTCCACACTGCCGTTTCTCATTCCGGTATCGATTCCCGGTGTGTCCACCGTCTTTGGCGCAGCCATTGTGCTGCTGGCCTCTGCCCTGTTTCTGAACCGGCTGCCCTGGCTGCCGCAGCGTATTCTGAACAAGCCGCTGGACGCCCACAAACTCGTGCCCGTGCTGCGCAAGGGCGCAGGCCTGGTCAGCAAGATCGACCGCTGGGTCAAGGAGCGCTGGCTGCACCTGACCTCTGCCACCATGCTGCGCCTCAACAGCGCGGCCGTGGTGTTTGGTGGCCTGCTGCTCATGGCACCGCTGGGGCCGATCCCGTTTTCCAACACCGCCCCGGCCGTAGGCATTCTGCTGCTGACCATTGGCCTGCTGCAGCGCGACGGTCTGTGCGTGCTGCTGGGCTATCTGGGTCTGGTACTGAGCGTGCTGTACTTCAGCGTAATCGGCTATCTGCTCTGGACTGGGGGCAACTACATCCTCAGCTGAGACGCTGCCCCAGAAAAAACAAAGCCCAGCATTGCTGGGCTTTGTTTTTGATAGCTGCCAGCGCTTGTCAATCAAGCGCCAGAGGCTGATTTTTATTGTGCGCGCTCGCCCACAAAAATTTCTACGCGGCGGTTACGCGCACGGCCTTCTGCAGTGCCATTGGTGGCGATAGGCTGGTAGGAGCCACGGCCTTCGGTGTAGATGCGGCTGCCGCTGACGCCACGCATCATCAGATAGTCACGCGTGCTGTTGGCACGGTTGAGCGACAGGGGGTTGTTGACGGCATCCGAGCCCGTGCTGTCGGTATGGCCGACGATGCGCACCTCAGCATTGGGGCTGCTGCGCAGGCCTTCGGCAAAGCGGTCCAGAATGGGCGCAAAGTTGCTCTTGATGTCGTAGCGACCTGTATCAAACGAGATGTCGCTGGGGATTTCCAGCTTGAGCTGGTTGTCTGCAGTCTGCACCACGTTCACGCCTGTGCCCTGGGTGGCCGCTTCCATTTCACGCTTGCGCTTTTCCTGGTTCTGCGACCAGATATAGGTACCAATACCGCCTACGGCAGCACCGGCTACGGCACCCACACCAGCCTTGCCGCCGGTCATGGCACCCAGTGCTGCACCGGCCAGCGCGCCGGCACCGGCACCGATGGCAGTTTGTCTGGTGCTGTCGGACATGCCACCGCCCGTGGTGGCGCAGCCAGAAATCAGCAGCGTGGCCGCCGCAGCGGCAGAAATCCAGAGTTGTTTACGCATAGTGCTTCCTTTGCGTGAGTGAGTGTGGACAAATCCACGAAAAATAGACAGCTCCGATTGTTCCAGTCTTTGCTGTGCCCCGTATCGGAAAGTGAGCATGTTGCTTGTCAGCCAATCAAGCCATCAGAGTCCATAGGGTCTGTTGCAACTGGTGTGCGTTTTTGTCGCATGTTCCACAGACCCGAACCACGTGCCGGAGTTCCAGCCTCCATGTCTGACGTGTCAACAATCGTTCCCCGGATACAGAAAGCCGCCAAGGCTTCGCGCACAATCAGCGGCTATGACTGCATCTCTCCTGCTCCGTGCTTCGATGGCGCTGCTTGTCGCAACCCTCGTGGCTTGCTCTTCTGGTCCCAAGGCACCACCGGCATCCAACGATGGCCCCGAAACCGGGTTCCCCGTCGGGGAGGTCCATGACACCGCACCGCTGGGGCCTGCCAGCTATCGCCCCAAGAGCCGCTGGCTGCCCGTGCGCTGGGCTGAGCTGCCGGGCCTGGAGAAGGACAGCCTGCACGAGGCCTGGAATGCCTGGCTGCGCAGCTGTGAGCGCCCCCATGCTGCCTTTGCGGCCCTGTGTGACGATGTGCGCCGTCTGAGCATTGCCAGCCAGGAAGAGCAGCTGCACTGGCTGCAGTCCCACCTGCAGCCCTACCGCATCGAGTCGCTCGATGGCAAGTCACAGGGCATGCTCACGTCCTACTACGAGCCAGAGATGACCGGCTCGCGCGTGCGCACCGAAGAATTCAATATTCCGCTCTACGCACCACCTGCCACCCTGGGCCAGCGCAAGCCCTGGTACACACGCCAGCAGATTGACACCCTGCCCGAAGCCCAGGCCGCACTGGCAGGCCGTGCCATTGCCTGGCTCAATGACCCCATCGAAGCGCTGGTGCTGCACATTCAGGGCTCAGGCCGCATGCGTGTGACCGAGCCGGATGGCAGCGTGCGCCTGATCCGTTTGGCCTATGCCGGCACCAACGACCAGCCCTACAAAAGCGTGGGCCGCTGGCTGCTGGATCGCCAGCTGATCACCGATGCCAGCTGGCCTGGCATCAGCGCCTGGATCGCCGTGAACCCCGACCGCACGCAGGAGATGCTGTGGAGCAATCCGCGCTATGTGTTCTTCCGCGAAGAGCCGCTGGACGGGCTGGACGCCCAGTTCGGCCCCAAGGGCGCGCAGGGCGTGCCGCTGACGCCCGGCCGATCGATTGCCGTGGACCGCGGCAGCATCCCCTATGGCACGCCCGTGTGGATGTACTCCAAGGGGCCTGAAGTCGAATACCAGCGTCTGGTACTGGCGCAGGACACGGGCAGTGCCATTGTGGGTGCCGTGCGTGCCGACTATTTCATGGGCTGGGGCAAGCAAGCAGGCGATCTGGCAGGCCGCATCAAGCAGCCGCTGCGCCTGTGGGCACTGTGGCCCAAAGGCATGGCAGTGCCCAAATAAAGATAGCTGCCAGCGCTTGATTTCAGACACTTTCAGATAGAAAACTATCTGAATTGCTGATAAATCAAGCGCAAGCAGCTATTTATTTTTTACCAGCCAAGCCCAATGTGCAGGGGCAGATAGACCACCATGCCCACCACAATCGTGCCCAGAATGCCGCGCTTCCAGAAGAAGTACAGGGTGGCGCACAGGGCCGCAGGCAGGCGGGCATCGGCCAGAGTGCCGATCAGCGCACCCTGGCTCATCAGCAGCTCCGGCGCAATCACCGCCGCCAGCGCGGCCAGCGGCGCATATTTGAGGCCGCGCTTGAACCACTCGGGCATGGGCACTTCACGCTCGGGAATCATGAAAAAGGCGCGCGTGACCACCGTCACCACGGCCAGACCAATGGTGGCAACCCAGGGCCAGATGCCAGAGAAATCACTGCTCATGGCTGCTCCTTGCGCGGCGCGTCTTCTGGCAGGGGCAGCACCGGGAATTTCTCGCCCTTGGCTGGGTCTGGCGGGCGAATGGCAGGCTGGGGCAGATGGCGCGCGGCACGGCGCTCAGCGGTTTCCATCAGCAGGCCAGCAGTAACCGCTGCAGCAATCGCCACCAGAATATTGAGCTTGAGCGGCAAGGCAAACGTGGCCACGGCAGCGCCACAGGCCACCACACAGGCCAGCCAGGCGGCCTTGTCCTTGAGCATGGAATACAGCACCCCCATCAGTGCCAGCACACCCGCAAAGCCCAGGCCCCAACTCAGCGGAATCACATTCGCCAGCAGAATGCCGGCGATGGAAAACACCTGCCAGAACACCCAGTTGGCCACTGCAGCGCCCCAGAAAAAGGGCAGCTGCTCCGGCTTTTTCTCCGGCGTGGGGTAGCGGTGCGTGAAGGTGACAAAAATCACGTCGCCGCTGAAGTAGCCCAGCGTCAGCCGGTGCAGCAGGCGCAGATGGCCAAAGTAGTGCCGCCACATGCTGCTCAGAATCACAAAGCGCAGGTTCACGCAGGTGGCCGTAAACCAGACCACCCACAGCGGCGCGCCCACCATGAGCAGCGGCAGCACGGCCAGCTGTGCACTGCCGGCATAGACGATGAGGGACATGAAGATGGCCAGCGGCACGGACATGCCCGCCTTGACCATGGCAACACCCGTCACCAGCCCCCAGGCACCAATACCCAGCATGGTGGCCAGCATGGAGCGAAAACCGGCCGCAAAGGCCGGGTCACGCGCAATGCCGGCGGCACGCTGCTGCAAAGCGTGGGCGTTCATGGCTCAGGCGTTCTCGGCCGTGCTCAGCACACTGCCCACAGGCAGGGCAAAGCCACGCAGAAAGTCTGCGGCAGGCAGGCGCTTGCCCCCTGCGCGCTGCAGCAGTGTCAGGCGCAGCGCGCCTTCGCCACAGGCCACCAGCACACCATCTGCATCGGCTGCCAGCACCGTGCCGGGCTGGGCCGTACCTGCATAGGCCTCAGGTGTTGCAGTCCAGAGCTTGATAACTTCTTCTCCCAGCTGCGTCGCACCACCCGGAAAGGGGTTGAAGGCACGCAGACGGCGGTCCAGCTCCACGGCGGAAAGCTGCCAGTCCATCCAGCTCTCGGCCTTTTCAATCTTGTGAGCGTAGGTCACACCCGCTTCAGGCTGGGGCGTGCGCGGCAGGCCACCGCAGGCGCTCATCTCCAGCGCTTCCACAATCAGGCGACCGCCCAGGTCTGCCAGCTTGTCGTGCAGCGAGGCCGTGGTGTCGGTATCAGCAATCGGCAGGCGCTCCATCAGGCACATATCGCCGGTATCCAGACCGATGTCCATCTGCATGATGGTGACGCCGGTTTCCGCATCTCCGGCTTCAATCGCACGGTGGATGGGCGCAGCACCGCGCCAGCGCGGCAGGATGGAGGCGTGGATGTTCAGACAGCCCTTGGCAGGCAGGTCCAGCACCCACTGGGGCAGGATCAGGCCATAGGCGGCCACCACCATGACATCGGCCTTGGCATCGAGCAGGGCCTGGCGTGCCGCCGCAGCGTCTTCAGGATATTTGCCATCCAGGCGCAGGCTGCGGGGCTGCTCCACGCGAATGCCATGCTCCAGCGCGCACTGCTTGACGGGTGATGCCTGCAGCTTCATGCCGCGCCCGGCGGGGCGGTCAGGCTGGGTCAGCACCAGCGGAACTTCAAAGCCTGCCTGCAGCAACTGCTGCAGGGCCACACGCGCAAATTCAGGCGTGCCAGCAAAAATAACTCTCATGCGATCTATCCGGAGATAAAAAAGCTGCCCTCGCGGCAGCCTATGCCGTCAGTGACGGTCCTCAGGGTCGTTGCGTGGTTCGTCCAAGAACATCACGCGCTGCACAATGCCCTGCGGATCGATAAAGACATGCGCCTGACGGTCGATGCTATTTTCGCAAATCCGGTAGGTCCAGATGTCGCCTTTGAAGTTGGCGACATGCTCGACCAGCGCGGGCTTGCCAAAGTAGTGGTACACGTCCTCACGGCGGTCCTGGCCGATGCGCAGGCGCTGGAAGTACGCTTCCTGCAGCACCTGCTCCACGCGCAGCAGCTGCTGCTGTGCGTCAAACACCATGTGGTAGACCTGCTGGCCTGCGGGCTGGTAGCTGTAGATCCAGCGTTCACCGCCTTCTGGCAGGCCCACACGCACCTGGGGCTGGCCCATGTCCCTGGCAATCTGCGGGGCAGGGGTGCCGGGCTTTTGCCATTCAGGCACAGCCAGGCCATCAAGGTGGCTGCGCAGGCAAGCACGGCGGCCCAGCGCCACATCTTGCAGTGAACCGGGCCTGCCATCATCAGCGTGCTGCCTGTTTCTGCATCTTGACCAGCTTGGTCTTGATGCGATTGCGCTTCAGGGGCGAGAGGTATTCCACGAACACCTTGCCCATGAGGTGGTCCATCTCGTGCTGGATGCAGATGGCCAGCAGGCCTTCGGCCTCAATCTCACGCGAGTTACCGTTTTCGTCCAGGGCACGCACCTTCACGGAAGTGGAGCGCTCTACGCCATCGTAGATACCGGGCACGGACAGGCAGCCTTCTTCGCCAACCTGCTTTTCTTCGCTGGCCCAGAGGATTTCAGGGTTGATCAGCACCAGCTTCTGGTCACGGTCTTGCGATACATCAATGACGATCAGACGCTCATGAAAGTCCACTTGCGTTGCTGCCAGACCAATGCCATTGGCCTCGTACATGGTCTCAAACATGTCTTCGATCTGCTTGCGGATGCGCTCATCCACCTTTTCTACAGGTTTGGCCACCTTGTGCAGGCGAGGATCGGGATAGCAAAGAATGGGAAGTAATGCCATGGCAAGTTCAGTGTAGTTGTAGCTATTTTCGCTACTTTTGGGCATTGCTGCTGCCCTGTTTGAGCATACGCATTGCCCAATCAAGGGCTTGGATTGAGAATCTTGCGTCATTGAAGTTCACAAAGCAGGGCACACCTGCATACAGAGAGGGAGAAAGCATGAAAGGAACTGCCACCACCTGTGTCCTGGCCCTGGGCGCCATGTTCCACAGCCCGGCCACGCTTGCACAGGGGCCATCCTTTCCGGTGACGGAAGCGCAGCGCGCCACGGCACAGCAGGTCGCTCAGCAAGGCGTTCCCCTGTCTGCCCTCAGCCCCAACGCCCCGGACAGCTACACCGTCCGCCGTGGCGACACGCTGTGGCGCATCTCCGGCCTGTTCCTGCGCCAGCCCTGGCGCTGGCCTGAGTTGTGGGGCATGAATCTGCAGGCGATTGCCAACCCGCACCTGATCTACCCCGGTCAGGTGCTGTATCTGGAAAAAAATGGTGGCTATGCACGCCTGACCACCGCCCGCGGTGGCGCAACCCCCACGGTCAAGCTCAGCCCGCAGGTGCGTGGTGAAAATCTCTCCGACATGGCTCTGCCCACGCTGCAGATGCACATCATCGAAGCCTTTCTGGCCGAACCACTGGTCGTAGACAGCGACACCGTCGCCAAGGCGCCGCACATCCTGGCTGACAGCAATGAACGCGCCCTGGTCGCCCAGGGTGACCGCATCTACGCCCGTGGCTCAGACACCCAGCGCCTGCTGCAGGGCACAGACCAGCCACGCAGCTTCCGCATCTTCCGTGACGCCGTGGCCCTGCGCGACCCCATCACCCGCGAGGTCCTGGGCTATGAAAGCCAGTACATCGGCCAGGCCGCGCTGGTCCATGGTGAAACCGAAGCACAGCTCCAGGCTGACTACCGCCCCGCTACGCTGAACGTGGTCAAGGCCAAGGAAGAAATCCGTGCAGGCGACCGTCTGCTGCCCGAGCCGCCGCGCCAGTACCTGAACTTTGTGCCCCATGCACCAGCCTCTGACATCACCGCCCACGTGGTCTCGCTGTACGGTGATACCTCGGTGCGCTATGGCACGCAGTACCAGGTGGTGGCCATCAACAAGGGCCTGCAGGATGACGTGCAGCCCGGCATGGTGCTGGCACTGATGAGCAAGGGGGCCAAGGTGGTGGACAAGACCGACCCCAAGCGCCCAAAGATCCAGCTGCCCGATGAAGAAAACGGCCTGGCCATGGTGTTCCGCAGCTTTGACCGCGTCTCGTATGCCCTGATCATGGACATCCAGCGCGGCGTGCAGGTGGGCGACACGCTCACCAATCCCCGCTAACCATGGCACAGCAGCCCCTGCCTGCATGGGAGCACAACGAACTGCAGGCCTGGCTGCGCCTGGCCCTGACGCCCGGCATTGGCAATGGCACTGCCCGGCGTCTGCTGGCCCGGTTTGGCAGCGCGCCAGCCATTTTTGAAGCCTCTGCCAGCGAACTGCACGACTGCGTCAGTGCCGCACAGGCATCGCAGCTGCAGACACTGCCCGAAGGCTTTGCCGCAACGCTGGCGCAGACCTGGCAATGGCTGCAGCATGAGGGCGACGATATCGCCCATGCCCTGATCACACTGGGTGATCCGCGCTACCCGGACAGCCTGCTGCACACGGCCGACCCACCCCTCATGCTCTATGCCCTGGGCAGTGCGCAGCACCTGCTGCGCGCAGCTCCACTGCTGGACTGGCAGCGCAGCCTGGCCATGGTGGGATCGCGCAATCCCACCCCACAAGGCAGTGACAACGCATTTCAGTTTGCCAAGTACCTGGCCCAGCAGGGCTGGAGCGTCGTCTCCGGCATGGCGCTGGGCATTGATGCCGCCGCACACCAGGGGGCGCTGACCGCCACGGACGCGCCGCTGCCCACCGTGGCGGTGATTGGTACGGGCATTGACCGCATCTACCCACGCCAGCACCAGCAGCTGGCGCACCAGATTGCCCGCCAGGGCCTCATCCTCAGCGAATTTCCGCTGGGCACACCCCCCATTGCCAGCAACTTTCCCAAGCGCAACCGCATCATCTCCGGGCTGAGCTGCGGCACGCTGGTGGTGGAGGCCGCACTGGCTTCTGGCTCACTGATTACGGCACGCATGGCATCCGAGCAAGGGCGGGAAGTCTTTGCCATTCCCGGCTCCATCCATGCCCCTCAGTACAAGGGCTGCCATGCACTGATACGGCAAGGCGCCAAACTGGTCGAGCAGGCCCAGGACATTCTGGAAGAGCTGATGCATCTGGCGCCTTCCACCACGCAGGATGCTGTGCGAGCCACCGCCCCTGCCCCCCAGTCCGACGAGCCTGTACACCCGCTGCTGCAGGCCATGGGCTATGACCCCGTGCATCTGGACCAGCTGTGCGCCCGCACAGGCCACAGCGCAGCTGAGCTGCAGGCCCAGCTGCTGGAGCTGGAACTCAGCGGCGAAGTCTGCCGCCTGCCCGGCGGGCTGTACCAGCGCATGGGGCAGGCATAAAAAAGGGCTCCGAAAGGAGCCCTTGGTACCTATTCAGAACACCGCCTTAAACAACAGCGCCTGCATTCGGATCGTTGGGGTCATGCTCGGTCTTGCTGGGCTTGACCAAGTCTTCACGCTTGACGCCCAGCCACATGACAATGGCTGCGCCCACAAAGATGGACGAGTAAATACCAAACAAGATACCAATGGTCAGCGCCAGCGAGAAGTAGTGCAGGCTGGGGCCACCAAAGAAGAACATGGACAGCACCATGGCTTCGGTGGATGCGTGGGTAATCACCGTGCGGCTCATGGTCGTGGTGATGGCGTGGTTGATCACCTGCTTGGTATCCATCTTGCGCTGTCGGCGGAAGGTTTCGCGGATACGGTCAAACACCACCACGGATTCGTTCACCGAATAGCCCAGCACCGCCAGCACACCGGCCAGCACGGGCAGCGAGAACTCCCACTGGAAGAAGGCGAAAAAGCCCAGAATGATCACCACGTCGTGGAAGTTGGCAAAAGCTGCCGCCACACCGAACTTCCACTCAAAGCGGAAGGCCAAGTAAACGATGATGCCCAGCATCACCACGGCCAGCGCCATCAGGCCACCAGTGACCAGTTCTTCACCCACAGAAGGGCCCACAAACTCCGTACGGCGCAGTTCCACGGAAGGATCTACCTCACGCAGCGCGGCCATGACCTGCTCGCTTTGCTGGGCCGAGGTCACACCCTGCTGCACGGGCATGCGGATCATCACGTCACGGGCCGTGCCAAAGTTCTGCACAGTCACATCGCTGTAGCCCTTGGCCTGAATGGTGCTGCGCACCTTCTCCAGGTCTGCAGGCTGGCTGTAGGACACCTCAATCACCGTACCGCCGGTGAATTCCACCGACAGATGCAGCCCCTTGGTGACCAGGAAGAACACGGCCAGCACGAACGTGACGATAGAGATCACGTTCAGCACCAGCGCGTGCTTCATAAAAGGAATGTCTTTGCGGATGCGGAAGAGTTCCATGTCTTCCTCCTTTACTTTGCGTTTTCAACGGCCGAGCCGTCGGGACGCCAGATCGTGCCAATCGACACGCTCTTGAGCTTTTTCTGGCGGCCATACCAGAGGTTCACCAGACCGCGCGAGAAGAACACGGCCGAGAACATGCTGGTCGCAATACCAATGCAGTGCACCACAGCAAAGCCGCGCACAGGGCCGGAGCCAAATGCCAGCAGCGCCAGGCCCACGATCAGTGTGGTCAGGTTGGAGTCCAGGATGGTGGCCCAGGCACGGTCGTAGCCCGCGTAGATGGCCTGCTGGGGCGACATGCCAGCGCGCAGTTCCTCACGGATACGCTCGTTGATCAGCACGTTGGAGTCAATCGCCACACCAATGGCCAGTGCCATGGCCGCAATGCCGGGCAGGGTCAGCGTGGCCTGCAGCATGGACAGAATCGCCATGAGCAACAGCACGTTCACGCCCAGTGCAATCGTGGAGAACACACCGAACAGGTGGTAGTAGATGCACATGAAGATGGCGATGACGACAAAGCCCCACACCACCGAGTCAATACCACGCTCAATGTTGTCGGCACCCAGGCTGGGGCCAATGGTGTATTCCTCAATGATTTCCATGGGCGCAGCCAGGGAGCCTGCACGCAGCAGCAGCGAGGTGTCATTGGCTTCCATGGTGGTCATGCGACCGGAAATCTGCACGCGACCGCCACCGATTTCGGAGCGGATCACAGGCGCAGTCACCACCTCACCCTTGCCCTTTTCGAACAGGATGATGGCCATGCGCTTGTTGATGTTCTCGCGGGTGATGTCCTTGAAGATGCGCGCCCCCTTGGCATCCAGCACCAGGTTCACGGTCGGTTCCTGGGTCTGGCTGTCAAAGCCGGGCTGGGCATCGGTCAGGTTCTCGCCAGTCAGAATGACCTGCTTCTTGACGATCACAGGGTTGCCGTTGCGGTCCAGATAGCGCTCAGAGCCAAAGGGCACATTGCCCACGCCCATTTCTGCAGCGCGGCCTTCGGTGGACTCATCCACCATGCGCAGCTCCAGCGTCGCGGTACGGCCCAGAATGTCCTTGGCCTTGGCGGTGTCCTGCACGCCTGGCAGCTGCACCACAATGCGGTCCAGGCCCTGCTGCTGAATCACAGGCTCAGCCACGCCCAGTTCGTTGATACGGTTGTGCAGCGTGGTGATGTTCTGCTTGAGCGCCTGTTCCTGAATCTTGCGAACGGCCTCAGGCTTGATGGTGGCACGCAGGCCGGAAGCGATTTCCGCCACCTGCAGTTCCGGAATATTGTCAGCAATCAGATTGCGCGCGGCCTCGATGGAGGCTTCGTCACGCAGACGGATCTCAATGGTCTGGCCGTCACGTGTCACACCGCCGTAGCGAATGCCCTTGTCGCGCATCATGGTGCGCAGGTCACCGGCCAGCGCATCGGCGCGCTTGGTCAGCGCAGCCTGCATGTCGACCTGCAGCATGAAGTGCACGCCACCGCGCAGGTCCAGGCCCAGATACATGGGGTGCGCACCCAGTGCCGTCAGCCATGCGGGCGAGCGGGACACCAGATTCAGCGCCACGATGTAGGCGGGGTCGCTAGGGTCCGTCACCAGGCTGCGTTCAATCACATCCTTGGCTTTGAGCTGTTCATCGGGCGTATTGAAACGTGCACGAACAGAGCCGTTTTCCAGACTCAGGGTGTCAGGTGACAGCGAAGCCGCCTTCAATGCGGCTTCCACGCGCGTCAGCACGTTTTCGTCGATCTTGACGGAGGATTTGGCCGAAGACACTTGCACCGCAGGTGCTTCGCCAAAGAAATTGGGCAGGGTGTAGATCACCCCAATGAGTAGCGCGACCACAAGGATCGCGTACTTCCAGACCGGGTATCGGTTCATGATCGCGCTCTATCTCTCACGCTGAAAACAGGGCGCGGCATGCCTTCTTGAAAAGCCACCGGCCCACTTCATCAGACAAGCAGGTGGACTTTTACTTGACCGTGCCCTTGGGCAGCACTTGCACCACAGCAGAACGCTGGATTTGCACCTTCACGCCGGAAGCGATTTCCACGAACAGGAATTGCTCGTCCAGATCCACCACGCGACCCAGGAAACCACCAGCAGTAGCCACTTCATCCCCCTTGGCCAGGGCTTCCACCATGGCACGGTGTTCCTTCTGACGCTTCATCTGAGGACGAATCATCACGAAGTACAGCACCACGAACATCAGCACCAGAGGCAGCATGCCTGTGAGCGAACCCATCAGGCCACCTTCAGCAGCGGCGGGAGCAGTTTGGGCAAAAGCAGAAGAAATAAACACGGACGAACTCCAATAGTGGAATGGGTCAAAAAAAGCAGCAGGCTCAAAGCCTGCACGGCGCTACAGCATAGCCGAGCGCAAGTCAATGGAACATTGTATGCGTGCCCTTGCGAGATTGCAGTGCACAAAACCTGAGACTTCTCAGTGTTTGGTCTGCCACAGTTTTATAAGTGAAATTAGCCTCTAACGCAGATGCAGCAAGCGCCAGCAGCTCTGTTTTTTATAGCACTGCTGGCACTCTCATACACCTAGGGCGTGTTCACATAAACATTGGGTTCGCGCAGCCACGACAAGGCTGGCAA
>ERZ1034973.97-NODE-97-length-55943-cov-96.479298_pt1 | contig 55943 bp, 54 predicted proteins | sample MGYA00520686_ERZ1034973 | MGnify/ENA primary metagenome ERZ1034973 (study PRJEB33766, sample SAMN09781775) | gut metagenome | biome: gut microbiome | host: Homo sapiens | place: Madagascar | study: EMG produced TPA metagenomics assembly of the PRJNA485056 data set...
AAGAATCAGAATTATCAGATAAATCTATATTCTATAAATAGAGAATAAGGATTATGCTGATTTTACTGAGGCTATGCTGCTAAGAGGAAGAATCAGAATTATCAGATAAATCTATATTCTATAAATAGAGAATAAGGATTATTAGAATATTTATATCTTTTCGTGAGGGCGTGTTAGACGGAGCTGGCTGTAAAGGTCTGGCTGTCGGCACTCTCTCACGAAAAATCGTTTAAAAACGAAACCGAAAAATGAAACTTAATATTACACGCCCCCTTATTGTTTTCGACCTCGAAACTACCGGACTCGACCTTGTGCGCGACCGCATTATACAGATTTCGTATATTAAGGTGCTGCCCGGAGGCAAAGAGCAACGCGAGAATCTACTAATAAACCCTTGCAAACCCATTCCGCAAGAAGTGACCGAGCTGACAGGCATTTCGAACGACGACGTGAAGGACGCGCCTTCGTTCAAGGATGTGGCCCAGCAGCTTAGCGAGAAGATGAAGGATTGCGACTTTGCCGGATACAACTCCAACCATTTCGACATCCCTATGCTTGCCGAGGAGTTTCTGCGCGCAGGCATCGACTTCGACTTCTCGAAGTGCCGACTTATCGACGCCCAAACCATCTTCCACAAGATGGAGCGACGCAATCTGGCTGCCGCATACAAATTCTATTGCGGACGCAAGATGGAGGAAGACTTTACAGCACATCGTGCCGACGAGGATACTGAGGCAACGTACAGAGTGCTGATGGGCGAGCTCGACAAGTATGCACCGGGCGTGCAGGAAGAACCCGACCGCGTGCTGGAGAACGACATGGACTTCCTGGCCGAATTCTCCAAGCAGAACGACAATGTAGACTTTGCCGGACGTATTGTTTGGCGACCTTTGTTAGGTGCCGACGGCAAACCATTGCTCGACAAGGACGGCAAGGAACGCCGATTCGAGGCATTCAACTTTGGCAAGTACAAGGGACGCGCCGTGGACGAGGTGCTACGCGTGGACCCAGGCTACTACAGCTGGATGATGTCGGGCGACTTTACCTTCAACACCAAGCAGGTGCTTACGCGCATACGCTTGAGAGGATTCAACAAACAGTAAAATTATTGAGGCTGGGGACAATCTGTAAATTATCAACTGGGATATTTTTTGTTTTCAACTGAGACTTTTTATTTTGTCTTCAGCCTAAACATATTATTATATGCTAAAAGGCAAAAAAATCGTATTAGGCATTACTGGCTCAATAGCCGCCTACAAGTCGTGTCTGCTCATTCGCGAGTTTGTAAAGCAAGGTGCAGAGGTTCAGGTTGTAATAACGCCTGCCGGCAAGGAGTTCATCACCCCTATCACGCTCTCGGCCCTTACGCATAAGCCTGTGGTGAGCGAGTTTTTCTCGCAACGCGACGGCACATGGAACTCGCATGTTGACCTGGGATTGTGGGCCGACGCTATGGTTGTAGCTCCATGTACAGCAAGCACAATAGGCAAGATGGCGCACGGAATAGCCGACAACATGCTCATCACAACCTATCTGTCGATGAAGGCGCCCGTGTTCATAGCTCCGGCTATGGACCTCGACATGTACCGACATCCGTCTACACAGGCCAATCTGCGCACATTGCAGTCGTACGGCAACCATATTGTTGAGCCTGCAAGCGGTTTTCTTGCCAGCGGACTCGAGGGCAAGGGACGCATGGAGGAGCCGGCTGTAATAGCCCAGTACGTGAGCGATTTCTTCGACAAGGCCTCAGCCACGTCTCCCCTTTCGGGCAAGAACATCATGATTACGGCTGGCCCAACATACGAGAAGATTGACCCCGTGCGCTTTATAGGCAACTATTCAAGTGGTAAGATGGGGTTTGCCATTGCCGAGGAATGCCAAAAGCGTGGCGCCAACGTAACGATAGTGGCTGGTCCGGTTAGTCTTAATACTCCTCTGGGCGTAAACCGTATCGACGTGGAGAGTTGCGAGGACATGTACAACGCAGCAACATCCACATTCGCCCAAAGCGACGTAGCCATTCTGTCGGCTGCCGTGGCCGACTTCCGCCCTGCCGACGTGGCCGACAAGAAGATTAAGCGTGGCGACGACGATATGGTGATACGCCTGTCGCCAACACACGACATTGCTGCCGCCCTGGGCAAGGCTAAGACCACAGAGCAGACAATTGTGGCTTTTGCCCTGGAAACCAACGACGAGGAGGCAAACGCACAGAGAAAACTCGAAAAGAAGAATGCCGACTTCATCGTGCTGAACAGCTTGCAGAACAAGGGCACATGCTTCCGTACTGACGACAACCAGATTGAGATTATCAGTCGTTCCGACAAGAAGGAATATCCAAAATGTTCGAAGGCCCAAACGGCTGTCTACATTGTAGACGAGCTGGAGCGTGTGGTTTCAAGCAAATAATTTTAAAAAACCGATTTTTTCTTATAAAATTGTAGAAGTAAAATAAGGTTCAATAACTCAACTGATTATGACAAACCGACTTCTTAAAACTGCTGTCATCGTGCCTGCCCTAATGGCTTGGGTGGGCATAACCAAGGTGCGTGCACAAGAGCTTAACGCCAAGGTAACCATCAACCACTCGCAGATACAGGGCACAGACGCCAGCGTGTTTGAGGAAATAGAACAGAATCTGACACGATTTATCAACGAGCGCCAATGGACCAGTCTGCAGTTTCAGAAGAACGAGCGCATACCTTGCAACTTCAACATCACGGTTACAAAGTACGACAACTCTACCAACGTCTTCACATGCAAGGCTGTGGTGCAGGCCAACCGCCCCGTTTACGGCTCGTCGTACACTACTACGCTGTACAACAATACCGATAACGACTTCAACTTTGAGTACGCTCAGTTTCAACAGCTGCAGTTCAACGAGGAACAGATTGACAACCAGCTTATGGCGCTCATTGGCTACTACGCCTACCTGATAATAGGCATCAACCTCGACTCGTTTGCGCCTATGGGTGGCGAGGACGTGCTGCAACAATGCATGAACCTTACCAACAACGCCCAGAACCTGAACTACCCAGGATGGAAAGCCTTTGACAACAGCCGCAACAGGTTTGCCATCATCAACGACTATCTTGACGGAGCCATGAAGCCCTTCAGGCAGTTGCAGTACGACTACTATCGCACGGGACTGGACGAGATGTCGACCAACGTGGACCGTGGACGTACCAACGTGTCTACGGCCATAGAGAATGACCTGAAGAAGTGTCACGACGACCGCCCCCTTAGCTTGCTGCCGCAGATTTGGACCGACTACAAACGCGACGAGCTTGCCAATATATATAAAGGTAAGGGCACGCAAAAGGAGAAGGAAAAGGTTTACGAGATATTGTTTGCCATTAACGCAAGCCAAAATGCGGCATGGGATAAAATCAAAGAATAAACTGATATGCTTAAAACACTCGACATAAAGAATTTCACTCTTATCGACCATCTGCAGATGCAGTTCTACCCGGGGTTCTCGGTCATAACGGGCGAGACGGGTGCCGGAAAGAGTATTGTCATTGGTGCCATCGGTCTGTTGCTGGGCAACCGAGCCGACGCCAGGCAGGTGAAGAAGGGCAAGGACAAATGCATTATAGAGGCAACCTTCGACCTTAGCATCTACCACTCGGACGTGCTTAAGGACTTCTTCGTGAACAACGATCTCGACTACGAGCCCAACGAGTGCATCTTGCGACGCGAGCTTAACGCCAGCGGCAAGAGCCGAGCCTTCATTAACGACACGCCTGTGAACCTTGCCACAATACGCGAACTTGGCGAGCAGCTTATCGACGTGCACAGCCAGCACCAGAACCTGCTGCTAAACAAGGAGGACTTCCAGCTTAACGTGGTGGACATAATTGCGCGCGACAAGCAACAAATGGCCGACTATAAGCAGGCCTACAACAAATGGCGCAAGGCCGAGAAACAACTTGACGACCTGAAGCTACAAATAGAGCGCAACCGCGAGAACGAGGACTTTCTGCGATTCCAGCACAAGGAACTGAAGGACGCCAATCTGCAAGCCGACGAGCAAGAGACCCTTGAACAGACTGCCGAGATAATGAGCCATGCCGAGGACATCAAGCGCGTGCTACACGAGGCCGACCAACGGCTCGACGGCGAGGACAACGGCATAGTTGACGAAACGCGCAGCCTGGCCTCGCAATTGCATGGTATAGAGGAAATATATCCCGACGCAAACGAGCTGGCCGAACGCCTTGACAATTGCTTTATCGAGCTGAAAGACATCGCCCAGGAGATTTCGTCGAAGATGGACGACATCGAGTTCGACCCGCAACGCTTCAACGAGATTACCGAGCGCCTGGACACTATCTATACCTTGCAGCAGAAGTTTCATGTGAGCGATATTGGCGGACTGATTGAGAAGCTCGACGAGCTAGACTCTCTGCTGAGCAACATCGACAATGGCAACGAACATCTTAAGGAACTCGAACAACAAGTGGAGCTTCTAAAGGCCAAATGCGAACAGAAGGCCGCTGTCTTGACCAATCTGCGCCAGAAGGCGGCAATAGAGGTTGAGGACGAACTGTCCAAGTTGCTTGTACCGCTGGGCATTCCTAAGGTGCGCTTCAAGGTGGACGTCAAGAAGGGCACACTCGGGCCAACGGGTGGCGACAAGGTGCTGTTTTTGTTTAGCGCCAACTCAAGCACAGAGATGCAGCCCGTGGCTCAAGTGGCATCGGGCGGCGAGATTGCCCGCGTAATGCTCTCGCTTAAGGCCATGATAAGCAAGGCTATTGGTCTGCCTACAATCATCTTCGACGAGATAGACACAGGCGTAAGCGGACGTGTGGCCGAGCAAATGGCTTACATCATGCGCGACATGGGCGACGCTCATCGCCAAGTAATCTGCATAACTCACCTGCCACAGATTGCGGCTTTCGGCTCAACCCATTACAAGGTGGCAAAGCACGAGACAGCCGAAGGAACGGTTAGCACGATGACCAAGCTTGACGACGAGCAACGCGTTAACGAAATCGCGCAGATGCTTAGCGGTAGCGACATCTCGCAAGCTGCCATTGACAACGCCAAAACGTTGCTTAAAATGAAATAGAGACTTTTAGAAGGAAAGAAAAGAAACCTCAAACAAGATCCTTAGAAAAGGAAAATAATAGTAACAAATAAAAACAAATGAATCGTTTTTTAACATCAGTATGCGTTCTATTGCTTGCTGCGGGTAGCGTTAATGCCCAGTCGGCACAAGTTAAAAACGCGGCAAAATCGACCTTCAAGCTTACCGCCTACGACTCTAACGGCAACGCTACGAGTTCTACTTGTGGCGTGTTTGTAACGGCCGACGGCGAGGCCATCGGTTCGTGGTCGGCTTTATCGTCGGCTGCCTCGGCTGTAGTAACCGACTTCAACGGCAAGACTTATCCCGTACAAAAACTTATAGGAGCCAACGAGATTTACGACGTTTGCCGCTTTAAGGTTGGCACCCAGAAGGCTCAGGCCGCAACCCTTGCCAAGGCCTTAATGCCCAAGGACTCAAAGCTTTGGCTTGTAGGCTCGGAGCAGAAGAAACCTACAGCAGCCCAATACGAGATTGAGCGCCAGGAGACATTTATGGACAAGTATGGCTACTATGTGCTTGCCTTCCGCGACAGCCAGGGCATTCCGGGTAGCGCTATGGTAAATGCTAACGGCGAGCTGGTAGGATTGTTCCAGTCGGCCCCAAGCGCCGTAGACGCCCGCTATGCAGCCCAGCTCAAGTTCGACGCGCTTACCATCAACAACCCTCTCTACACCAGCTCGGGCATTCGTTTGCAGCTACCTGCCGATAAAAAGGACGCTCAGCTTATGGTGATGTTTGCAGCCGACAAGGGCGATTCGGCAAAGTATGCCGGCTATATTTCCGACTACATCTCGCAGTTTCCACACGATGTGGACGGCTATTCGATGGACGCCTTGCGCCACGTGAATTATGGCGACTATGCCGGAGCCGACAGCCAAATGCAGACTGCCTTGAAGCAGGCCACCAACAAGGCCGAGGCTCACTCGGAATATTCGCGCGTTATGTATCAGAAACTGGTCTACAGCAACGACTCGCTCTACAACGACTGGACATTAGACCGCGCCTACAACGAGGCCGAAAAGGCTTACAAGCTCGACGCCCAGCCTGCCTACCAGCATCGCATGGCACAGATTCTTTACACCAAGGGCGAGTATCAGAAGGCTTACGACATGTTCGACGCTCTTACAAAGACGCCAATCTGCAACAGCGAGATATTCTTCGAGGCTGCCCAATGCAAAACCCAGCTTGGAGCGCCCAACGAGCAGGTTTTAGTGTTGCTCGATAGTTGCGTGGCACGTTGTCCACAACCTCTTACCACGATTTCGGCTCCCTACATCCTCACACGAGGCCACTTGCGCGATGCCATGAAGGATTATCGTGGTGCCCTGGCCGACTACAACACCTACGACACCCTGATGTTAGGCCGTGCGTCTGCCGACTTCTACTACACTCGCTACACATGCGAGGTTAATCTGCGCCAATATCAGCAGGCCCTTAACGACATAGCCCATGCTGCTGTTGTGGCCCAACCAGACATGCGTCCGCCTTATCTTGCCGAGCTGGCTTCGCTTCAGTTGCGCGTCAACAAGCTCGAGGATGCTGTTAAGACGGCCGACCTATGTCTTAACCTGGACCCAAAGTCTACCGACGCTCTTGTTATAAAGGGTGTGGCGCTAAACGCTCTTAAGCGCAAGGCCGAAGCAATAGAGTGCCTGAAGAAGGCTGCCGAACTGGGCGACAAGCGTGGCGACGAATACATCAAGAAGTACTCAAGCAAATAAACAACATTTTTCATGGCTATTAATCATCACTTATTGTGATCGTTAATAGCCATTTGGTTTTATGGTTAATTCGTGGTTAATTTACGATAACTCGTGTTCTATTCGTGGAAAATTTACGATAACTCGTATTCAAAAATAAAAGTAACAATCCTACAGAACAACAAAAAAACGCTTGGAAAGATCACTCCCTCCAAGCGCCCAACCTTATATCCTTAAGGCCACCACCTTAAGGCATGATTACAATCCTAATTTAATAATTATCGTCATCATCCGTAACATCCTCAGCCTCAAGGTTAAGGTCTTCTGGATCTGTATCGAATGTTGTACGATAACTCTCCTCCGTGAGCTTGTCCTCGTCGAAGGTATCGTCGTCATCGTCATCGCCATACTTGTCGTCTGGCAAGTCCTCTTCGTCGTCCTCCTCATCGTCGTCGTCCTCACGGTCGTATTTGTCGCGGAAATCGTCGTCTTCAACCTTGGCCACTGGCTTCTCTACCTCAGGCTTCTCCTTGGCAAAGATAGCCTCAACCCAAGCGCCCTTAGTAATCTCCAGCACCTCGAAACCATCATTCACCTTCTTCTCGTACATGCCGCCTGGCTTGTGCAGACGGTCCTTAGGAAGTGTTGTTGTGCTGATGTCGAATCCGCTTTCTATAATGTCCTGTATGCTCTGTGAGAGCGAGTCCCATCCGCCACCAAAGTTGCGGTCGAGCACCTCGATAAGCTTGGCAGCCGAAATATGACGGATATTCTCGTAGGTAAGGTCGGTAACGCGCATAATAGGGCGCTTCTTTATACCATACTTTCCCGAGTCGTTGTCTGTAATATGCAACGAAGCAATGGTAAATCCGCGGTCCTCATACTTCTGTATAATCACAGGTTTGTCTATCTTTATCTCCTCTATTTCAAAAGCGCTGCGTATCACGTCAACAAAATGACGTCGGTTGTCCTTAAAGTCCGCGTCCTTCTCGGCTGTTTCCCACATTCTAAGGATATCGTTCTCTTGAACTTCCCATACATTACTTTTTGTCAACGTTTTGAGTGTCAAAGCTTTCTGTTGTTTCATATATTGTTGTTTTATTGTCATTATTATCAGTATAGAGAAGAATGCCACGATTCCTCAAACGTGCACCTCCCTTTAATGTGCTGCAAAAGTATATACTTTAGTTCTAATTTCCAAGTTTTGATAAAGAAAATTTTGTGTAATTCGCATATATTTTCTAATTTTGCGACTATATATGAGTGAACCTTTAGCAGAAAGAATGAGACCTCGCACGCTCGACGATTATGTTGGGCAGAAACACTTGGTTGGCGAGGGTGCCGTCTTGCGCAAGATGATTGACGCGGGGCGCATATCATCGTTTATATTATGGGGACCTCCCGGAGTAGGCAAGACCACGTTGGCGCAGATCATCGCCAACAAGCTCGAAACGCCCTTCTACACCCTTAGCGCCGTTACATCCGGAGTTAAGGATGTGCGCGATGTGATTGAGCGGGCCAAGAGCGGGCGGTTCTTCAATTCAGCCTCCCCCATCCTGTTTATCGACGAGATACATCGATTCTCCAAGTCGCAGCAAGACTCCTTGCTCGGAGCCGTGGAGCGTGGCGTCGTCACGCTTATCGGAGCCACTACCGAGAATCCGTCGTTCGAGGTAATACGCCCTTTGCTGTCGCGTTGCCAGTTGTACGTGCTCAAGCCGCTCGAGAAGGACGACCTACTCGACCTTGTCAATCGCGCCATAACATCAGATGTAGAGCTAAGCAAGCGCAACATACAGCTCAAGGAGTCGGGTGCTTTACTACGCTATAGCGGAGGCGACGCGCGCAAGCTTCTCAATATACTGGAGCTTGTTGTCGAGGCCGACGGCAACGATCAGGTGGTTATTACCGACAAGATTGTGGAGAGTCGTTTGCAGCAGAACCCACTTGCCTACGATAAGGACGGCGAGATGCATTACGACATCATCTCGGCCTTCATCAAGTCGATACGCGGCTCCGACCCCGATGCCACGCTCTACTGGATGGCACGCATGATTGAAGGAGGAGAAGACCCACAATTCATAGCCCGCCGACTGGTTATCTCGGCTGCCGAGGATATAGGACTTGCCAACCCTAACGCCTTGCTTCTGGCCAATGCCGCCTTCGACGCTGTAATGAAGATAGGATGGCCCGAAGGACGCATTCCGCTTGCCGAGGCTGCCGTCTATCTGGCTACAAGCCCCAAGAGCAACTCTGCATATAACGGCATAAACGATGCTCTGTCCTTGGTACGTAGCACGGGCAACCAGCCGGTTCCGCTCCATCTGCGCAACGCCCCTACAAAGCTTATGCAGAGCCTGGGCTATCACGACGGCTACAAGTACGCTCACGACTATCCAGGCCACTTTGTACAGCAGCAATACATGCCCGACGCCCTTAACGGCAACACGCGCATATGGCACGCCCAACACTCGCCTGCCGAGGAAAAGTCGTACCAGCAAATGCTTAAGCTGTGGGGCGACAGATTTAAGGATTGATGAAGATTTGAGGACTGATGAAGATTTGAAGCACCCAGAAAGAGCAACTCTCAGTAGTACAACGATACTTCTCTAACATCCCTATCAATAACAAGACAAACTAATAAAATATAAAAAACTGAATATGAAAATCGTAGTAATGGATGGCAACGGCGTCAATCCTGGCGACATGTCGTGGGAACAGATAGAACAGTTTGGCAATCTTACTGTATACAAGCGTACTGCTCCCGAAGAGGTAATTGCCCATGTTGGCGATGCCGAAATCGTACTTACCAACAAAACTGTTTTCGACGAGGCCACAATTGCCCAGTTACCTAATGTCAAATATATTGGCGTGCTTGCCACAGGCTATAATGTTGTCGACTTGCAAGCTGCCAGCAAGCGCGGAATTGTCGTAACTAACATTCCTGCCTACAGTACCGACAGCGTGGCACAAATGACCTTCGCCCACATTCTTAACGTTACCAATCACGTAGACCATTATGCACGTGCCTCGCACGATGGCGAATGGAGCCGCTGCCCCGACTTCTGCTATTGGGACCTGCCCCTAATTGAACTTGCGGGCAAGACGCTCGGCATCGTAGGCCTGGGCAACATCGGCATGAAGGTGGCGCGTCTGGCTGCCGACTTTGGCATGAACGTCATCGCCCTAACAAGCAAGCAGGCCGACCAACTACCACAATACATCCGTAAGGCCAGTATGGACCAGCTGCTCTCTGATAGCGACATCATCTCGCTGCATTGCCCACTTACGCCCGACACACACCAGCTGGTCAACAGCTCCACCATCAGCAAGATGAAGAAGGGCGCCATCGTGGTAAATACGGGCAGAGGTCCGCTCGTAAACGAGGAGGATGTGGCCGCAGCCCTACACAGCGGACATTTGGCAGCCTATTGCGCCGACGTGATGTGCCAGGAGCCACCAGCTGCCGACAATCCCCTGTTCCTCGAGCCTAATGCCTTCATAACGCCCCACGTAGCTTGGGCGTCAAAAGAGGCACGCACGCGCCTTATGGCCATTGCCGAAGAGAACATCCGAACATTCCTTAGTGGTAAACCCGTAAACGTAGTGAACAATATATGATGTCGCACCAAGAGCTCTACGAGCCATTACTCAATGTTATTGAGTTTCTCGGAACCTTTGCCTTTGCCATCTCAGGCATTCGTCACGCAGCAGCCAAGCATTTCGACTGGTTTGGTGGATTTGTCTGCGGCATTGCGGTTGCTATTGGTGGCGGAACACTTCGCGATATGATGCTGGGCGTAACACCCTTTTGGATGACCTCCTCCATCTACCTCATCTGTACGCTCATAGCCCAGATGTTCGTCATCATCTTTGCCCACTCGCTCAAGCGCCTGGACAACACGTGGTTCTTCTTCGACACCTTAGGTCTTGCCCTCTTTACGGTAGCGGGCTTGCAGAAGACGTTAGATTGCGGACATCCCTTTTGGGTAGCAATCATCATGGGCACAATCACAGGTTCGGCGGGCGGCGTAATCCGCGACGTGCTCCTCAACAACGTGCCAGTAATCTTCAAGAAGGAGATTTACGCCATGGCAAGCATCGTTGGAGGTGCCGCCTATTGGGGACTGGTAGAGTGCGGATGCGACATGACAGTCTCAGTAATCATCGCCTTCGTGCTCATCGTGCTGATACGTATATTTGCCGTCAAATACCACATCTCGCTGCCCGTATTGCGTGGCGAGGAATAAGTAAACAGATATTGCCCTACGCATAACAACCGTCCACTTCCCTATCCTATTGAATGGGGATGTGGACGCTCCTATGTTCTCTACAGCCACGGCAAGCACAATTCTGCCGTAATGAAAATCTATCGTTATCTTGTCTTCACTCCGTATATCTCATAGTCCTTCTTTCGTCTTTCTACTATCGGCGTATTCTTCCCGTCGTAGTACATATCAAACCATGTTGACGATTCTTTTGGTTTCATACTATCACTCAGCACAAAATGTTTGCCGTCCAACGACCGTTGCTGTATGTAATAATGGTGTTGTCTATATGCAGTCTTGACAAATACTTCTCTTAATCCCAAGAAGCAAATGTCATCGTACATCCTTATCTCTGCTCTTCTGTAGGTTTCACCATTGTTTCTTCCACATCTCATATACACTCCACCAATCTTCAGGAAATCCATGAAACCAATGGTGACAAATTCTGGTTCTCGGGTAAAACATGTCATATTCTCCAAATATACCCAGTATTCCTTGCCTTGCTCCATGAAATGAAGCAGAGTGTTGTCCTGCAGCTCTGCAAACTCATACGTCTGTTCTGGCATTTCCATTGGTTTGTACAGTTCGGTGCGTACAAGGTATTTACCTTCTCTGCTTTGCACTACTCTTATACCGTATGCCTGAGGATATATCTTGGCATAACTGCCTAATGACTCCCATTTATCCATACTATGTCTTCTATAGTATACTTGATAATTGTTCTTCGTTACGCAATTGACTCTCAGATTGGCAGGTTCTTTATAATCAGCCAACTGTGTCTTACCTTCGATGTAGTTTATCTTTATTTCTGGTCTGAAAAACCTTATATATTGTTTCTTTTCCCCTTCAAATTGCTTGACCTCTTCTTTCCATGTGTTTCTCCTTTCCGCTAATTCTCCAGCTGTCATAGGATGCAACATGGTATCCCAAGCCTTGCGCCAAGCCAAACCTCCTTGCTCGTCTTCCCAAATCGAAAGGTCTTCTATTTTCTCCTTAAACATGTATAGTCTGTCTGGCTCTGATGGCTGCACAAAGAAATTGCGGAACCGCAGCCCTTCGTCGGTCCCATTGCCCAACGCATTCCGCAATACAAAACAGTTCTCGTCCATCTTACGTGTCTTTACTCTCGGATAGAGGCGCAGTCCGTCTGTAGTAGAGAACTCCATAAAACAATGTTTTTCTATTCTCGGTCGCTTGAAGAATCTTACTCCATTACGCAAGTCCATCCATGGACGTTCTCTGTCTATCTTCCGTCGAGAGTACAGCTTGGCTATTCCGTACGCTTTCAGTTCTACCTTATTATATTCACAGGGTAGCACCTCCTTACCGTCCTTATCCACAACACCCGACAACCCTTCCTTGTTGCCAACTATCTCGTAGCCGTATGCTTCCTCCAAGTCCATACGTTGCCCCTCATGTGTCATCACGGTGATTAACTCTGTTCGTGCGTCCGAAGTGATTCTCTCTTGTTCGTTGCAAACAGAATAGGCTATGTTATACTGTCCTTCCACTTCCCCTGTCAGAATACCTTTACCAGCAACACACCCCTCAAACATGGCCTGCCAGTCTCTGTCATCCGATGGCAGACCAAACAAACGGTACAGCCCGACATTGTCTAATATCAAGCAATACTTCTTGCCCTCAAACACACGCATGCCACGTCCTACTTGCTGCAGGTATTTTGCCAACGACAGTGTGGGTCTCGCCAACTGAATAAACTCTACATCGGGACAGTCAAAGCCTTCACCAAACAAGTCCACATTCACCAACACTTGTATGTCGTTCGTCTGTTCCAAAGAGGCATAGCAAGAATTACCATAACGATCTCCTACACTTGTTTTCTTAAACCTTTCAATTATTTTCTTTCTTTCTTCAATCGATGTCTTGCTGCTTATCGCCACTGCTTTTATTCCATGCTGTCTGTACGCTTCCGCTATATGCTCCGCATGGGCTATGTCTATGGCGTAAGTGATGCCTTTCTTGTTAGCAGCATATCTCATCACCGTATCACAAAGCCTCTCGATGCTTGGCTGCACATTCAGCTTCTCGCTCATCTCTCTCAGCGAGAAGTCTCCGTCGGCACCACGTTTCTTCAGCGAGTTCACCAAGTGCCAATCCTCACTATCCTCTCTTATGGACATATAGTCATACAACGATAGCCACCCATCGGCAATAAACTTCTTTACCGACCACGACTGCAGCAGCACATCAAACAAATCGGTGAACCCTCGTTTGGTCAGTCGGCAGGGCGTGGCAGTCAGTCCCAACTTCTTTGCCTCAGGATAAGCATCCATCACCTCCTTGTATGTCTTTGCCACAGCATGATGCGCCTCATCAATTATGATGAGCGAAGGTTTCTCCTCCAATTCATGATAATGCTTCGATAGCCACTGTATAGAGAAAACTTTGATAAGTGAAGAGTGAAGAGTGAAAAGTGAAGAATCCAATGGGTTAAGTGAAGAGTGAAAAGTGAAAAGTGAAGAATCCAATTGCTTTGCAAGTGTTTCCTTTATCTGTTCTACCAATTCACGCCGATGCACCACAATCCACACACATGGATTTTTCCCTTTTAACTTTTCACTTTTCTCTCCATCTGGATTTTTCCCTTTTAACTTTTCACTTTTCACTACTTCTGCAAGAAGTATCGTTTTTCCTGTTCCAGTAGGCATCTGAACCATAACGGATTGATGAGACTCAAAAGCCTTCTCTATCCGTTCCTTCATATCCTCTTGGTAATCAAATAGCTTGATTTCTTTCATTCAAACACCTATTTATAACACATTACCCAAGTAGTTTTTCACATAGTATTTGTCTGGATACTCAGCAATCATTTTCTTGATGCCGTCATTGATCACCTCATCTGCAATATGAGATCCAGTCCAAGTCTGGCTCACCGAATCGCTTGTCCAACACACCAACATGTGCAAAACAAGCCTCCACCATTCTTCGAGAGTACCTTATCTATCTTATCAAAATCTGTATTTGTGTTCATACAATGTTCCCCTTGTTAAACCATCCAAAATATTCACTTAAAAGTGAACAGTCTTTAATTTCTTTATGTATTTTTACGCAAAAGAATGGTGTTATTACCATTGAGAAGAATATGATAACCGATATAGAAAGTGCAACCTTTGAAATTTAGTAATTATGGTACAGGATAAACTTTTCCGTGATTGCCTTGCAGCAATGTCGCCACAACTTCACCACACAAACCATTGCTCGCATTCAAGCCGCATTGGGATGTAACTTAATAAATATTGCTCATTAGGTATATTGGAGAGTCAGAGTAAAGGCTCTCCATTTTTTTACTATATTTTTCGGTATTCACTAATGAACAAAACTTCATCAGTATCGAAATAGACTTCTGCGATTAGATGCTTTTGGAGATAATCATAATTCTCATAGTCTTCTTTGAATTTCTCCATATCAACATCCATATCATGCACATAGATATTGTACTGCCTATCTGCGTGTTTCTTTTTGAATTCAGAAACATAGTTGGATAAATGGAACACCAACTTTATAGACACATATGCAAGTGTCTATATAATAAATAAAAAAAATAAAAGATTAGAACCCCATTACAGTATCGCTCTGCACTATGCCGCCACTCGGGTGAGGAGTATTTGAATTGTCTTTGAAAACTTAATGGTTAGCTATTTCTTTCTGTGAAAGGCCTGTTGCTTTCATTATATTGTCGATAGACATTCCCATTTCAAGAAGATTTCAAACTTGTTTAAAGTTTGCCGAGTCGTGATGGCATTCGATGAGACCAAATTCCAAATTGCTTCTATAAAGTTTCTCATTATGCGTATAGTTTTTATACGGATGAGCAATTAACAGACATATATGCAGCCAGCACATTACGTCCATTAATCGCTCATCAACCAATTGCTTATCTTACAATCGCTTCCTTAATGCTCTCTACAATGTAGCGCACATCATCATCCGTAACATACGGACCTGCTGGCAGACAGAAGCCTACCTTGAAGAGTTCCTCCTCTACCCCATTGGTATATACAGGAGCACCCTCATACACGGGTTGTTTGTGCATAGGCTTCCATACCGGACGACACTCAATCTTCTTACCAAGCATGAACACACGCAGAGCCTCAACATTCTCATTCGGCTGACAGTCGGTTGTTGCCGAATCAACGGCATGGATAACACCTGCTGCACCACCTACGGCAGTCTTAATCACTTCCTTGTAAGCGTTCTCCTGACCTTGAATCTTCACATCTGCATCCAAAGTGGCAGCGCAAAGCCAGAAGTTTGCGTCATAGCGTGGGTCTGTTGGCTGTTTGTGGATGTGTACTCCAGGAACATCCTTCAACAGTTCCTCATAGAGCTTCTGCACATGCTTGTGGTGAGCGATATGGTCATTAAGCACAGTCATCTGACCGCGACCAATACCAGCACACACGTTCGACATACGATAGTTGTAGCCAATGGCAGTATGCTGATAGTAAGGATAAGCGTCGCGAGCCTGTGTAGCATACCACATCACCTCATTGGCATCCTCAGCATTACGGCAAATCAAAGCACCACCACCCGAAGTAGTAATCATCTTGTTGCCATTAAACGACAGCACACCATACTTGCCGAATGTACCCAACACTTGTCCATCAAAGCGTGAGCCCATACCCTCAGCAGCATCCTCCACAACCGGAATGCCATACTTGTCGGCAATAGCCATAATCTCGTCAATGCGGTAAGGCATACCATACAGAGCTACAGGCACAATAGCCTTAGGCAACTTGCCCGTCTTCTCCTTACGGTCAATAATAGCCTTCTCCAGCAAAGCAGGATCCATGTTCCATGTCTCACCCTCCGAACCTACAAACACAGGCTTTGCACCAAGATAAGTGATAGGATGACTCGAAGCACAGAACGTAAAGCTCTGCACCAGCACCTCGTCACCAGCCTTAACACCACATCCAATCAAAGCCAAGTGAACAGCAGCAGTACCAGCGCTCAAGCAAACCACCTTTCTGTCAAGTTCCTCAGATCCATCACTCTTGCTATTTACAAAAGCCTCTAAATCTTTCTCGAAAGCATTTACGTTCGGACCCATCGGCACCACCCAATTAGTGTCGAAAGCCTCCTTCACGTATTTCTGTTCCAAACCAGCCTCACTCATATGAGCAAGACACAGATAAATCGTTTTTCTTTCCATAATTAAAAATTTATATATTTAAAAAATTGGTATTTACGTCATTATGATGTATGTACAGTATATACATGCACAACAGGGTATGGCGACTCCGCCATACCCACTATATCATTAAAAAAGTCAATTGCTTAAAAAAATATGAATTGATAAAAAAACAATTCAAAATTGAATAATTCAACATCGGCAAAGCCGACCATTCAAAACTCAACACTCAAAATTCAACATTGCGCACAGCGTAACGTAAGTATTCGGTACCCCTCATATTTCCGATACGCATATGAGTTTTAGCCCTCCACCAGCTAATACCAGTGGAGGTTATACCTTAATTTGACTAAATTATAAATTCATTTTATTATTCATCATCTTCCCAAAATCCAGGAAGAAGGGTATAAAGCTTATCCTTTGGCGTTGTCTTATGTTTTTTAAGTCGATGGCAAAATTACTCTCGCTATCTCTATAGCTTTTTTACATTCTCCTTTTTCTTCTGCACTATCCAAAGGTTTCCACGAATTAATCTTGGGAGTATTCAGTATCCTTCTCCAATAAGTAGTTTAATCTATCATCGTTTTCATCTTTTACCCCAGCCAATATGCCTCGCATTTTTTTCAAGTGTTCAGGCAATTCATCTTTAGTAGCTTGAGTTTCCTTTTTATCTATAGGTTTCTCTGAGATATCTTCAACAGAAATACCAGTTGTCATATAAATAGCTTGAGTAGATACGTTTTCCTCAAGAAGTTCTTTTGCTATTTTTACAAGAGCTTCTTCACGAGTTTTTCCGTACTCAAGCATAAGTATCTTTAAGCGAGTTTCCACATATCCTTCCGCAAAACCTTTCTCTTTTGCCCAATCTAGCGAGTTCTTCAAGTCACGGTATGCTTTAAGGCAAGCCTCGTATTGTTTCTCAACACCAGGCTCATCCAATCTTTCACGCATATCAGCAAGCTTTTTTCTTTGTCCATCCAGATATTCAAGCATTTCTTCGTAAGCGTTAGTGCTCATATTATGTCCTCCAGTTATGTGATTAAATATCTACCCTCTCATTTCATTGATAAAATCGTCAACACTTTGGAGTTTTCCACCTTCAATCTTTGCAACCTTCATTTCTCTTATAGCTCTTGTCAGGCTATCCTTAACATAAGCCTTCTGTTTTTCCTCTAACATCATGAGTGTTGAGTGTTAATAATGCCCATTGGTTAGACCCATGATATAGTTTCATGTCAGCAACCCTCCTTTTTTATGGCAAAAGGCAGCAAGTCCTTCTACTTGTTCCTCAAACGACAGTGTATGCAAAATATTATAATGTCTCTCTGCATACTCTATTCCATCGTGCAGACTAACATATCGGAAAGCCTGCATATAGCTCAAACCGAAATGTTGCGCTCAGCCCGTAAAGACACTTACCAAAGCAAGAATTATGAGCAAATTTCTAATTGTTCAATTCCAAATCGCAGGCGAAGCCGAGAACAACTCCTAATTCAACATTCAAAATTTATTTTTGTTCCCCACCGCAGTATCGCTCTGCGCTTATGCCGCCACTCGGGTGGGAAAGAATGTTGAGTTTTCTTTGAACGTGTGATAGACGTTAATTTTCCAATCGTGTAATGGACATTAATTTCTTGTTCTGATTTAATTTACGTAAATTACACGAGATAAGAATTATACGACAATTACACGTTTTAGTTTCTTATCACACCTGTGAGAGTTCATATTCAATTGCACTTATAAAGCCGTCAGAAGCCATATAATACAAAATTTCATCTTTACCCATTCCTCCCTCAAACATACTTCGAGCTAAAGTCATACTATTCGCTCTGCGGTTTTTCAGAGTTTCATTATTCAGATTGAACATTGTTATTGTATTTTCTGCTAATATGTCATTACAATCTGATGGTTCCATAAAACCGTCAGTATAAAACTTGAATCTACACGTGAAATCATCAACTACCGGATCAAGTATATTTTTATATCTCTTTTTGGAAGAATCATAATCACTCTTCTTTATATGATCATCTTTCCAATCTGCACCAAAACGATAATCTTTAACCGCAGCTATCATATTTGTCCAAGAGAATGTTAAATTAGGGTCGATGTCCCGCTTAACATAGTGGTCTATATGTTTCTTTCCGCTACTAAGAGGTATTTCGGTATATCCACATAATTCGCCTTGATCCAATTCACATTGGGTCAAGCAATCATCATATACATGTTTATTATGCTCATCATGGATTTCTTTCCACATAGTGTGCTTCTGCTCCTTGAAATCATCAAGTGATTTGGGAACTGTACTTTTACATATGTGTCTCATCTTAAACCGTTCCTTTTAGCTTCAACCATTAGTCTAACCATATCAGAATCTGCAGGACCTATGATCTGCATAAGTTTTCCGAAGAGTTCATTGAACCGTTCTGCATTCCCCATTCTGATAGCAGTATATGCTTTCTCTATATCTTTAGCCACAGTCACATTCCTCAGATATGGCATATCAAAGAAATTGTTCATAATACTGCTGACTGGTTTGCCATAAGGGTCGAAAGCCACATCTATTTTTTTCCCGTTATCAACAGCAATAACTTGATATTTTCTTATATCCGAAAGGACTAAAGGCGAATGAGTTGAAATGAAGAATTGACAATTTTTAAAGATGCTTGTCAATTTATACACAATTTCCATTTGCCATTTGGGATGGAGATGTAAATCAACTTCATCAATCAGAATAATTCCTTCACCCTCAAGAGGATCATCCATACCAGGATTAGCTATTGCCAAGCGTCTTGCAATATCACTCACCAAGGACAGATAGCACTTTTCTCCCTGTGACAATTGTGAAAACTCTATAACTTGCTCACCTTTCTTAATAATCATTGCTTGGTACGGTCTACGACGAACACGCATCTCACTAAAGTCTGGAAAGAAAGCAGAAATAGCCTTTCTTACAGCATTCAAACTATGGTCTCTATAAGACGCATCATCTCTAATCATTTCATTTTCGATATCCTCCTGACGCCTGTACCATTCAAAGAACGATCTGAAATTAGAATTACCCGACAACGCATCCTTATATACATCCCATATATTAGTTTCCGCTTTATGCAAGTTGACAGGAACAGAAGCGATGGCCCTTTCTACGGGGTAATACATCAAGACTGGCACATTACCTCCATGTTCTGCATTCTCAACAATCTCATCAGCCAAAACAGACATTTCGCTCAAATCCGTCTTATAAGCTGTTTGTCTTTTGCGAACCGTGTAAGCCTTCTTCTTCCCTAAACCCCAACTTACACCGTTCTCAGTATCTATAGACAAAAAACATGGCTCTTTGCTACCTATCCTGATATCCAAATTATTTGGTAATAATCCTTTTGCATTAGAAGAACGCATACGTGCTATAAACCATGACAATAACATTGCCAAAGCATCAAGCACACTCGTTTTACCTGCTCCATTGATACCTACAATCAAATTCATATGAGGGTCGGCATCTACAATACTTAGAGCTTCAATTCCGCGAAAGTTTTGTATATGTATATCTTTTATTTTCATTACTTAAAACCATTTATATTATATTATGCAAGGATAGTGCAAACCGAGAGCAGAACATCAAGCTTGTTTGAATGTTATGCCGAGGTGCAGCCTATCTTATGCAAAGATAAAAATATATGTTGAACTAAACAAGATTCATGGTAAATTTATGGATAATTTCTGGTAATTCGTGTTCCATAACAATTCAAAAATGTTCAATTCAAAATCGCAGGCGAAGCCGAGAACAACTCCTAACTCAAAACTCAAAATTCCTAACTCATAGAAATTCCTAATTCCTAATTGTTCAATTCACAATCGCATGCGAAGCAGCGAACAATTCAAAATTCAAAACTCAAAACTCAACATTCCCTACACTTCTTCCCCCGCAAACTTCACCTTAAACCCGAGTACCGTTGCGAATATCATTTCAATATCCTTCCAGAACGAGTAGTGGCGATAGTAATGACAGTTCAGGCGCACTTTATCAGGATAAATCACGTTATCGTTATACCACACAGCAACTTCCTGGTCACTCTTCACTATCAGCTCAGCATATTCCTTATCCGATATTTTAATTTGCGGATAATTCGTGGTCAATTCATGGTAATTCATGTTTCTAAAGTCCTTCATAAAGTCCGAAATCATTTCGTCCTCTAATCTATACTTAAGAGTAGCAGGACCAGTAATACCAGGACGCAGTTTCAAAACATCCCTATCATCACCTTGCAGCTTATCCGCATAACCAGGCACATCAGGACGCGGACCCACAAAAGACATGTTACCTATCAATACATCCCACAGCTCAGGCAACTCATCAATCTTATAATGTCTCAGCTTAGCACCAAACGGAGTAATTCTACTATCACCCGCAACCGAAACAGAAGAGCCCGAATGCTTCACCGTCATCGAGCGGAACTTATGACAAGTAAACAACTTGCCATCCTTTCCCACTCTCTTCTGACAGAAGAAAGCCGGACCACCCGGCATCTTCTTATGGATTAAAAACGCTACTATGGGGAATATCCACCAAATCAAAAGCAGTCCCAATAGGGACGCAACAATGTCAAATAGTCTTTTGAATATCATAATCAATTAATCTAAATCCTTATCAAACAAATACCCCCACACACGTCTTCCGCAAAACATCAGGAAGTTAGTGTCTGAGAACATACGGTATTTCCAACTATTGCGAAACATATTCATCACCAAGTTTATCCTCACTTGCATGTCTGAACGTTTGCCATTATTACAAACCTTTCTATAAAGTGTATCATCTAATAAACGTCTGTCCGCCTCATCATCCTTAGGACAGTCAAACGGAACATTTACGCCACATACCCTATAAGCCAATCTACTCATAGCATATCCAAACGACAACATCCCGTATTCCTTGCACACATGCTTCCATTCATCCCAGTCCACCTTATTGGCATAAGTCTTCAACACCATAGCCCAGTCGCAAATATGTTTCAACACAATACCATCCTCAAAGAAATGCTCCTGAGCATGAGCCAATATATATACAGCATTAAACATATCCGATGGCACCTGCAGAAAAGAGTCACCTATATATTCATCTACCTTAGTCTCCATCTGCTCCCGTAACCAACTCTCAAAACGCTTGGCCTTTTTGGAACCCTTAATAGGCAACAGATACTGATGATTTTCTACAGTCAGCCCATTAAAACAAAACTTCGAGTTCTTGTAGTAGCTTCTGTCAACATCAATTCCCCGACTCTCTACAACAACATTGCCTTTCTCCCCACCCCATACATGTTCGCATATCAGAAAGCAATCCATGTCACATGAGTATCTTGCACTTGGTTTTGGATACATATTAGCCAAAACAAAACCCTTCATCACATAAGTATCCAACCCAGCATCATGCCACATCTTAGCCAAAGAAGCAGCCGACTGCCATTGTGTGTTATACAGCTGTTCTTGCTTCATGGCAGAAGCTATCCATTGCATCTTAACGGGATAAGGAATCACATTATTAAGATGTAGACTTTGCAGACCATCCAAGCAGATAGCAGCAACACCCTGCATCATAGCAGTTCTATATATATCTTGCCAATCTACATCCTTCGAAAAACCACAATCATTCCTTTTCCCCAATCCTGCAGCAACAAGTTCAAAAAGAATCTCCTCAATGTTTTCCATTATCCACAGCAATGTTCTTTACATAGTGCAGTTTCTTATACACTCCACACACTAAATTCATTCCCGTCCAAAACAGACTTGCCACAGCATTCATGCCCATAGCCTCATGCCACAGCTTGTAATGCCAACGTATCATTGTGCCATATCCATGAGTAGACACACTGCCTTTTCTACCACGTCTGTATCTTGCAAGACACTCGTCCAGCAGATAACAGTCAGCCTTCTGTATCACCTTAAGCCACATGGCATAATCGTTATTCTTCTTGATATCAGCAATCTGTAGCAATCCAACATGCTCTCTGTCGTACATCACAGTCAAGCATCCCGGCCAACAGAAGCTGAACATGCCCAACTTAGTCACATGCTTAGGACCCGAAAGTCTTACACCAGTAATATTCGAGTCTTCGTCCATCTCCTCATAACCTGTATACGAGAAATGGTATCCATTCTTTACCATAAACGTCAGTTGCTTCTCCAACTTATCCTCACTCCACAAGTCATCCGAGTCAAGGAAAGCAATCCACCTACCCTTTGCCCTACATAAAGCATTATTACGTGTAATGGCAGCCCCAGAGTTCTCTGGATTACATTCATACTTAATACGCTTGTCTGCATCCATAAACGGCTTTACAACCTCCAACGTATTGTCCTTAGAACAATCGTCTTGAATAAGAAGTTCCCAGTTTTGGTAAGTCTGAGCCTGTATACTTTTGATTGTTTCTGCTATAAAAGCAGCACACGCCCAAGTGGGAGTGATTATAGATACTAATCCGTAGTCTTGCATAATAAAAATTTTGCTTGAATATAAAAGAATACAATATGCTGCCGTATGAGCATCAAAGCCCATACAGCATGTCGTAATAAAAAATAAAATCAAAGTGAAGTTCCCCACCGCAGTATCGCTCTGCGCTTATGCCGCCACTCGGATGGGGATATATTGTTATTCTTTAAAATATTTGTCCATAAGGAAGTCTTCAAACTCTTGACAAATATCTCCTTTTGTAGCTATCTTTTCATATACATCTCTCAATTCTTTGTCAAGTTCCACAAAGAACATGTTAGAATTATTATATTCTTCACAGATATCAGTCACAGGACAATCATCATTGTGTTTACATCTTGATATTGAAGTACCTGCATTTGCGAGTTTCATTTCCAATCTTTCAAACTCAGTAATCGCAATTTCAGTGTCATCTACAGCATATCCAAAATTTTTTGATGGCTGTATATTATGTTTAGGGTCAAGCAGCACAATATAAAAAATGCTATTTGTTTCATCAAAAAAGCCGACGACACGTCCTGTTCCCTTCGACAACTGGAACTGCCAGAAAAAGTCCTCTTCCTTATTGTCGCGTATATTATTAGGTACAGAGAATAAATCTTCTTTCTTAATAGGACAATTACGTGCATTCCAATTTATCGGATGCAACCTGTAGGCATCTCTCTCAATCTTACTTTCAAGAATAGCTCCTGTTTTTCCACTTAAATCCTTCAAGCGTTCTTGTAGGTTAGCAAACCATGCTGCATCTTCTCCCTTGACACCAAAGTATTCTTGTTGAGTACAGTATCGAAAGGAGAAGGTTAAGTACGGCATGTTATTCTCGCCTTTAGGAATTAAAGACCTTGCCGACCTTGGTTCTTTATCAACCAGAGATTTACACAACTTAGCTGTTAATCTCGTTCCATTTTTTGCCATAGAAATCTCTCATAGTATCCTCTGATATAACCTCGTTGCAGCTTTCCATAGGACCAATACCATGTCTTGCTTCTATCCATGGCTGTTCCTTATGAGTCATAGCTTCCAATTCCGTTCCCGAAAAACCAGCATAATTGTCAAGGATATAATTGATAAAGCTTCTATCCTCTTCGTCTATACGCATATACGATGTTTCATTTTTGTCAACATCATCTTTTGATATAAACGAATAGAGAGTTTTACTTGCTCTAAATCTATTATACAGTTCTCTGCTGACTGGTCCATGAACCCATGCTTCAAACTTACAATTCAGGAATCGTTCGTTATTTATACCTAACGACCAAGCTTGCAGATAATACAACAACTTCTGTAACTTCAGATTTATGAGTGTATTCTCCTCATCTGAAGTAAGTCGTAAAATAATATAGTCTGCAACAGTATTTATATTGTATGGCTTCATAATATGTGGTTGTTTGTGTAAACGTTTTATCTATACAAAGATAGCTTTTAAATCTCAAGGTATAATGTTTTTATTTCAAGAAAACAAAAATATACACAATTATTAACCGTGATTTTGCTTAGCGGTATCAATATTAACATTTGTAAACGGATTTATAAACAAGTTTATAAACCGTTGCACATGCCAAGTGGGAGGGATTATTGATACAAATCCGTAGTCTTGCATATTATATATTTTTTATGGACAGTGCTTTAGCAGCATCTTTATAATTGTTTAATAACATTTTAGTCTCTCTTATAATCTCTTTGATATCCCTGTTATCACTATCTTCCGTATATCTGGCTTCTTTCCCTGTCTTAATATACTCTAGAAACAAAGAGCATAAGTCTTTTGCTATATATTCTGCTGTACCATTACTATATGGACCAACACAATTTTTGAAAGCACCAAACCGTTCGTATGATACGGGGAAAATATGATAATCTACATCACATGCTACCACAACATATCCTTCTTCATCAATGCATACTACATTATCCTTTCTGTCATCAGCAGCAAGAATTGCCTTATTTAACTCATTATACGTAAAAAAGTGTGTTGGCATTTTCTGCATCATACAATGAATATTCGCCCAACACTGTAGATTGGCATTAGCTACACCATGCTTAGTGCATTCATCAGCAATTCTTTGATTCAGTTGCTCTAATAACGACAATGCCTTATTCTTGTCATAAGCATAAAATATGTTATCGTCATTTTTATCCAATTTCTTTATGCTACCATCTTTACATAAATACAAGTATCTGTAAAAGTCAAAAGGACTCCGAAACGCCAGAGTATCAAACGTAAAATAATACTTTGCGTACCCATCTCCTGTGCCATCCAATAAATCTGAAAAATTCAAATCGCCCAAATGTTCTCTTATATCATAATCTGATTTTTGTACACTTTTGTCCATTTTAGAAAATGAAAGAATTTGTTTGGGATTCGTCCAATACTTATGTCGAACACAAGATAATTCTGTATCATTCTTCGCATTATCTACATCTTTCTTCATCGCTGTAATATAATCAAAGAATTCGGCTTCTGAAAAATCAGACTGCCTTCCATCGTCAGTGGGCGTTATAGAGTTATAAAAGCCTCCCTTTGATACAATCAAGAAATTCCCTTTGCAAACACGTGTAACTTGCTTCCATCCAGGCGGGAACTTATTTCCACTATCGTAATCATAAACACCATAAACCGCATAAGAACTATCCACATAATGCGCCGGAGTATCCTCTACCAACTCCTCATCATCTACGCCATTTGTCAAAATAGGTTTCAGCTCCTCCAATTCAAGAAAGAGATAATTCCAACTTTCATCATCTTTAAACCCACGTATGGTCAATTGTGTGGGTTTGCACACAAAGGTTAAACCAAAATATAGGTAAATGCAACCCTCCTCTGGAGAAATACTTGCATCCTTTAATGTCAGACCTCCTCCTTGCGGCATCATTGTATAGTTTAAGCGTGTATATCTTGAAAAGAAATGCAGAATGCGAACTATTTCTCTTGAATCACTAATTGAAACAACTGGCATTGCAAAACCACTAAACAAAGCCTTATAAATAAATCCCCACTCCTTTTTGTTCTTCTTTTCAAAGTCTGTAGAAGTTCTTTGCCATTCATATAGGCGTTCAGCAAAATCTTGCATTGATGGACGCAAAACCGAATCTTCCTGTGTTGCGTCATACAGAAGTTCATCAATATCAAGCAAATATGCATTTTCAAGATGGGGCATATCATGAAGACTCATTGAAGGGGCATTGTAATCGTAACGTCCGTCAAATCCTGATGTGTTTAAAGACAAGCATATCCATAGGGTTTTAGCCAACGAATATACATCCGATTTATTGGATGCGTTTCGTGCATCTCTCAATACTTCTGGAGCTATTGTGTTCCACGCACCCAACCTGTCATGCTTCTTCGTAAGTGCTGTGTTTGTCGGCATATCAACTATACCAAAGTCACCAATACAATATTTGCCATTCCACACATATAAATTGTCTGGTTTTATATCACGATGCACATATCCCAATGTATGGATTTTTTTTAATGTATCAGCAAGCATTATGAAACCTTCCACATTTTGCTGTAAGATTTCATCACGGTATGTTGTCACAGGAATAGCTGTTTGTTGTAACTTTGCATATTTGTCTATTATGCTCCTTAAACTTTTTGCCAACGGCATGACATACCATAGGTCATCTTTGTCGTAATCAAGAATAGGCAATACGCCATCTATGCCATGATTCACAATATCTACAATGGCATCTATTTCTCTTTTGAAACGCTTAACCTTACCATTATCGTTTTTATCTGATAAAATCTTAATGGCAAGACGCTCACCATCAGCAATTCTTGTGCAGCCATAAACTTTGGCAGCACCTCCTATGCCTAATGGTTTTGCATCGATATTATATTTAATAGAATATATTGACATTATATTTACATTTCACTTATTTGTTCCGCCCGATGGTATCGCACCATATCGCTCCATGTGACCACTTGTGCGGACGGATATACCATTCTTTAGTTTTATTCAAAACCGCATTACTTATGTCTTAAGATCCTGTATCTATCACCCTGCAAGGAACTCCCACTGCGGTAGTTCCTGCAGGGACTGATTTATTAACCAATGCCATTGCACCTATTATAGCTCCTTCGCCAATTTCTATATCATGACGTGCTGTTATGGATGTACGCATACCTATGTATGCACCATCTTTTATTACTATCATGTTATGTTCTTGTTTGCGTCCATGACAAGCAAAATACACTCCATAAGAAATAGTAACATTGTTGCCAATAATGATTTTGTCAACACATAGGTCGTCCAAATAGCATTTCATACCGATAAAGCATCCCTTGCCTATCTTGAATCCACACATTCGATACAAACCTATACGTACTGGTGTCAACACACAGTTAGGAGCTATATTCTGACAGATACCTTTACGAATAAGATGCCATAACTCACCCGTAATAGAACGCTTATACCAATATGGTATTTTATCTTCTGACACTTTGGGATGTGTCCAATGGTATATATTTGCTAAAATACCCCCCCCGATAAATATTTTACTCATTTTATTTTATGGTTAGTGCTATTTTTATACTATTAAATTGTCCAACCTCGGCGGAGCAAATTCCATACGTTTAATGAGTGCATTTGCTTTCATGCTTCTCAAAAGATTTCTATCTTTTTCAAGAGACATCACTCTATCTATCATTTGTTGTTTACCGTTTTCGAAAGGAACAATAAATCCACTCTTGCCATCATCAACAAACTCATGAGAATGCTTCCATTCTGTCACAATCACAGGAATCCCTGATATATAAGCATCCACTACAGAACCAGGAAGACCTTCTGTATAGAAATGTGTAGGCAACAGCATAACATCATAATTGCTAAGAGTCTCATGAATTTCTTTAGGCTGTAAAGCACCTCGGTATTCTACAAATCCATACTTTGCCACATTACTCTCAAAATACTGTTTGTCTTCATTATCTTCAGGTCCAAAGAATGTTATTGAGAATTTTTCTTGCAAACCATTTTTCTTTATATAATCAGCCATGTCAAAAATCCAATCAACACCCTTTTGCTTCATAACACGAGCCATAAAGACAATTCTTATTTTATCTGATTCTGAAGGCTTAGGATTATAATCAAAGAATCGGAAATTAGGGAATATATAAACATTCTTAAAATTATAATAATCCTCCAATTCTTTTTTTAGTCTTTTGGTTTCAGCATGAATACCCTTTATACGACTAAGCATAAAGCGATGAATAGCACGATGTGTAAGATATTCTCTCAACCATCCTCCTACAACAAAATAATGAATTCTAAATCTAAATAACTGCGACAAAATGAATATAACAGGAAAGAAAACTCTTAAATTATTATGTGCAGGAAGATAAAATAAAGTATTGCAACACATTACCTTCCAAAACATTTTAAGCACCAAGAGTTTGTTCTTCTTCAATTCCTGCGTATCAAAATAATCAACAGTACAATCGTTTAGCTGTTCTTTAGCTAAACGATATACGTCTCGTGTCTTAACTGTTTGACCATCCAATTGGTTGGTCAAATAGCCAAAATATCCTAACACTAAAACTTTATACATTTTCTATACTTTGTCATTAGTATCCCATTAAAATCGGGACACTAATGAATAATTACTATTTTAGTAAAGATCGATATTTATCCACATACGATTCTCTATTGAAGTATTTTTTATATACTTCTTTAGCATTAGAATTATATGGTTTGATTGTGATGTTTTTTGCATTCATGTCTACTACTGTACCTACATTGGTTTCTTCTACTAATTTTGCATAAGAAGGTACAGCATCAGTCATAATTACATTCACTCCACATGACAGATACTCCAAGAATTTAATAGGTGCTGCCACTTGATTAACCACATCATTTTTTCTGATAAGGAAACCATATTCAAACTTATTGAGCGTGGCAGGTATCTGAGTTCTATCAGTAATACCGTATATCTCTATATTCTTGTCATCACCAACAATTTCTATAACCTTTTTTCTCGCAGCCTCAGTATTCAATGTTATAATGTGGAAAACTGACTTATCGGTTCTGATTTTGGCGTACAACTTTAGAATTTCATCGAAACACTGCCATACAGACAAACCACCGATATACACAAAAGAGTTAGGAATACGTTCAACATTCTCCACTTTGGAGTTCGCAAATTCAGACAAACATGGCACAACAATCGACTTTGTTTTTACCCCATATTTATTTTCATAGTACTCCTTCATTGCATTTGACACATAGATTACTCCAGCGACTTTGCGTAATGTATAAGCATCTATTAGCTGTAGTACCCATTTACGCAAATAACTATGATGCGCCATAAAACTCTCCGCTGCTGCATCTCCTTGCTTCCAAAGATAAATAGGGAGTTTAGTTATGCGTACAAGTTTCAAAACGTACATCACATTTGTGCACCATACTTTTTCAATTTCATATTTAGAAAATAAATTAGAGAGTTCTGAAGGTCGTTCAAAGTTCTCAATCTTATAATTGTAATCCCTAAAAAGATTTCTGTCAATTTTGTTCTGAAGAAGCATAACGATATCATGTCCACAATCTGCCATCATATCCACATGCATCATCATCGAACTGCAAACAGCTGGGTTTGTCTCGTATGCTACTATTGCTATTCTACTCATTGTTTATCGCTTTTTTTAATGCGTTAATAAATCCTCTACCAAACTTCAAGTCTGGCTCCATATAATTACCCTCGCCCCATTCATTCCACGATTTCAAGAATACAATACACTTGTCTTCTTTCTTATTATTGGTTGTTGCAAGTACTTTTTTGGCATGTTCTTCAAACAACTCTGGTGTTGCATTATGCAGAACAGTACCGCCACGTCCACTTCTTGGAGTATGATCCCAATTGGGCATCATTGTAGGGAACACATCCTCGCGATAGTCTTCTTCAAAGACACTATGTTTTATTGCCTTCTTGTATGAAATAATATAAGGTACTTTAATAAACTTTCTGGCAAAATTAAAACAACGCATCACGAAGTTTGAGGCTTTGTTGTACTGATAGTAGTTATCAAGTCTATGACAATGGTTTACTGCATCGAAACCATATTCTATGATTTCATCGATTTTCTCTTTATGCAAAGTCTGACCAACGAAGAAGAATTCCTCCAAACCATTTTCTATAGCCAACTGATTCCATTGGGCCTTGAATTCCTTAAAATTCTTAAAGCCTAAAGGTTGATATATTACAAATAACAATTTACCGTCTATCCTTATATATCGCTTATCTTTAAAAGCCTTAAGCAGAGAATAAAAATGCTTTTCGTTATCTTCCTTACCAAGATATTTCTGTTCAGCAAGTATTTTTTTCTCTACTGTTCCATCATTATTCCAAAACTTAGAATACCATGATTCATTAGCCCAACATAGACAGAACGGGAAATCTGGTTTGCCACTTTCCACCACTTCATTAAATGGTCTTTCCAACTCCTCAAAACCAGCTTCAAACCAATAGTGATAATAACAGAAACCTGTCACACCTGCTTCTTTAGCAAGTTCCACTTGTGCCTCCCTTACTTCTGGCAAGCGCAAATCGTAATAACCAAGTTCTGATGGCACTTTCGGTTGATAATGACCAGGATAAAGTTTCTTTGCTTTACCCACATTTGTCCACTCTGTAAAACCCTTTCCCCACCATTCATTGTTACGCTTTGTTGGATGGTACTGGGGAAGATAGTATGCAATAATTTGTTTATTATACTTCATTATGTAATCTTAATAGATAATTATTATTCCAAATACGTCCTGCACAAAACCAAAATATAGGACCTATTAGATAAGAAACAGAAAGTACATTTTCTCCGATTCCCGACAATAATAGATACACTACTATGGACGTTTCAACACATAATTCATTGAAATTTGTTATTCCTCGTTTTAAAGTCATTAATATGAAAGGAATAAAAATAAGAGCACCTATAAATCCAAATTCAAAGAAAAGATGAATAAACTCTCCATCACATACTCCAATATTTCCATTCATGGCAGCAGCATGTCCACCTGCTCCCATTCCTTTTCCTGTTACAAAATAATTTAATATTTCATTATATGCTTTTATATATTGTCCTGTTCTTCCTGACATTGCTTCATCAAAATTCATACTATCCATACGATTAGTTATCATTTCTGATATCACATACAAGCGATCATCAGCAAAAGACAGTCCTATAAGCGATATAAATAAAAATAAACAGCATAATGAAATACCGAAAATAAAATTATTTCCCTTTTTTCTTCCATAAATAGAAAACACTACTAATACCAATACAACACATGCCATCGCTATTCTCTGTTGACATAGTATTGCTCCAATAATACAAATAAGAGATAAAGTATATAGAAAATAGTGTTTTATTTTACTTTTTCTAAATAGGAATCCTAAAGATATTGCTATAGTTGAAATACTTAATGCACTTGCCACATAAGAGGATGACATAAACGATGAAAATCGCAATACAGACGCAATATTATCTTCATTATAACCTGCCGATCCTGTGTACCAAGCATTACCCCATGCCTCAGCCTGATACGCAATGTAAAAAGGTGGCATTGCAAAATATAGATATAGACCGACAATAAAGAAAAAGGCACTAGCGAACAAAAATGTATTATAAAATCCATCGTTTATATTAGTTTCATCACTTCCTATAAAAAAGAATAGCATTGGAAAGAAATAGTATTGCAATGAATAAATATAACAACTTAATGGCATACCATTAAAAAGGTACATGCCTATTGACGCTAAATTAAGTACGGCCCATATAACAAACATTCTCTTACCTATATTAAAGGATTGTTTATGCCATGTTTTTATAAATAAATTGAATACTATGGCAACAATACAAATAACAATAGGGAAACCAACATAAGATGTTATACTTATTCCAAACATTAGGAAAAAGTAAATTAACATATATAATGGATAGAATGAATTTGTTAATATATGTTTAGCTTTATATCTATTCATTATTCTTTATACTTTTATAAAAAGTAGAAAAACAACTATTGGCTATATTCAGAGCCTTATTATACAAACAGGCAGCATTATTCTCGCTGTTTTTATCGCTTAAAATATTAGAGAAATCACGCATGATATCATTAACTTTTTCATCAGAAGATAAATCTGATATATTTATCATGCTCTCTTTTCCTCCTATTATATTTAATAATCCTTCCATCTTATGCTCATATGACAATGAGATAAATGGAGTTTTATTATTAATAGCAAATACGATAGAATGATATCTTGCTCCTACAATAAGTTTACTTTTAGCTATAATTTGTTGCTGGATATCCGAACTGTATATGTCAGCTATAACCTTTATATAAGAAGGATTACCTAACAGGGATTTCAACTCATGAAAATAATTCACATCATTAAAAAGAGGATCATCATAATTGAAAGTCTGTGGCAACATTACAATATTAGCTTTAGGAAAAGCTGAATGTAAGGCATCGTGCATTTTTATAAACATATTGTCTATACGTTCTTTTGGAACATTCTTATAAGCATAATGCCAACGTAATACATTAGGAACAAAAACTATATAATCATTACCAATACAATCTACAAGGTTTTGAGGTACACCATTATGCGGAACATCAAGAAACGCTGAATCCACAGTAGGTACATAAGGTATTTTATATTGACGAGCAATAGCTTCTGACTTTTCATCTCGTAATGATAAAAATTTAAAATACCTAAGCAATTTAAAACTTTCCTCCTTGAATCGACGATTACTTACAGTTTTTTCTGGAAATGGTCCTATTGATCTACCATAATAATAAATATCCTTATGTAAAACTTTGGCCATCTTCAAATATGCAATATGTTGCCAAACTTGAAAACCACCCATGCAAATACCTCCTGGAGCATTAAGTACTAAATCTGAACGTAAAATTGCTATCAACAAAGGCCAAACAAGAGGGTTTAACCACCATAGAAATGTGATATTCTTCAAGTAGCAACTATTGATAAATTTAAAGAATGCATTCCAGACTATCAACCTATCATAAACAAAATATTTAAATTTATTTTTAGTACACGATTGAGAAAGATAAGAAACGTATTTTACTCTTTCATCATCAATTTTGAATTGTTGTACAGAATCTTTCTTTTCACCTATAAAGAAAACTCGAATTTTAGCATTTGGAATATCCTTTAATATTCTTCTAATCAAAGCTCGATGAGCAGATTCGTCTCCTCTATTATTAAGAGGCTGATTTATCATCAGTATATTCATATTATTTACTTATTAAGAATTCCTTTGATTATTTTTTTTACAGAACTTGGAACTGCAGATTTCAAAGCATTAACAGATTTATCAGAAGCATTCATATAAGCTGTTGATATTTTCTCACGCTCTTGTATATCTATAGCCATATCTGTAAACACCTCTAAGAGTATCGGCTTATCACTTTTTGCAACCATAAACTCCTCTAGAGCCTTATCAAATTCTTTTTTATTGTGAGCACATAGATACTTAAATCCGCGAGTTTCTACCCACCCCTTTGCTGATGTATGATGTTCTGCTCCGGTATTGACTGGAGCTCCTTCTACATTAACAGTAAGATAAGACCCCCAATTAAGAATTGCACCTCCTGAATTGTTACACAACATGATACGTGTATTACCATTAATATAGTTGTTCCACAAAGCGTTCATATCATAAAAGAAGCTCAAATCACCTATACACAAAAAAGATGGTTGTGAAGACACATAAGATTGGGCTACATATGAAGACATTGAGCCATCTATACCACATGTTCCTCTATTACAATAGAATTTTATAGATTTAGGAATATCAAAATATGAAAATATTCTTATACTATTACTATTAGAGACATGCAGTAAACACTCCTCTGGCAATCTATCTATAAAACTCTTTATCGCATAAACCTGCGAATACTCAAAATCTTCCGCAACTGGAACGCGTGTTAAACGCTTCTTTTCCATATCTCGCCAAGAATCCAAATAAGGATGAGGACATGGTTTTTCAAGCGATGCCATTCTTTTGAAGAAATAGATTACCTTACATTCTATAATCTTGGTCTGACATTTAAAAACGTCTGCAACTTCACCGTTGGGTGAAACATGCCAATGTTCTATTCTATCATTTATAGTACGAATACCCCATTTGGGATCTGCTAGATGATGACCTCCAATAGTGATAACAATATCAGGACACATGTCTTTCCAATATATTTTATTTAATATACCTGCACTTGACACTCCATTCTTTACATTGAAATTAGATAAATGCTCATTATAAACCACCACATCATATCTATCACAGAATTCGTTTACAATAGCTATATCTTCTTCTGACATCGGTTGATTTTGTCCACAACTTAGAAGTATTTTCTTTCCTTTCATACTCTTCGCAAGATTCTTCCACACCACTTCGTCATCATCTGCCATTATGCGCTCTATTTTTGTTACATTAGGCAAAGATGATTCTGTTAGTTTGAAGTCTCCTCCATCTATTGGATATTTAGGATCCACCTGAAAATTAATATGGACAGGACCTTTTTCACGATGATTAAGTTCAAGAAGAGCTTCATTAACAAGTCTTCCACAATACCATGCATCCATATCATCCTTAACTATAGGTAAATCAACGACTTTACGAATAACATCATGAAATAGATTTAATTGTGGAATACATTGGTCTTCAAGTTGATTAAGATGATATCTGAGTCTATCAGAAGTTAGTACAACAAGAGGCAAATGCTGATAATAAGCCTCATTGACTGCAGAAACATAATTAGCAGAAGCAGTTCCTGAAGTACATACTATAGCTGCTGGTTCCTGGGTAGTTTGTATTAGTCCAAGTGCAAAAAAAGCAGCACTCCGTTCGTCTACAACAGAATAACACTTAAAAAAATCATCTCTTAAAACAGAGAAAACAAAAGATATATTTCGTGTTCCTGCGGAACAAACAATGTTACGAATGCCATGCTTCTTGAGTAAGGCAATCAGTATTTGTACGTTTTTATGAGCTGAATACATATTTTTAATATTTAGTTTTTAATAAATCTTTCGACAATATATTTAATTTTATTTTTAACACCACGAAATTCATTTAATGGTGTATATTCTTTTGTAAGTTTATCTTTCCTTGCTTCAAATACTGGATTAACAAATCTAAATGTCTTGTTATCTTTTATAAAAGACGATAGACATTCAGTTAATCCTTCTTCTGGGCTTACACAATTATTGACATCAAACAAATGAGATTCTTTAGAAGTATCATAATCTCTGTTATAAATACGATCATAAAGAACTTGATAACGTTGAATATCTAAACGGCAATGCAAAAATTTATCTAATTCTACATATTTATATTTAAAATCACATCCTGTTATCTGTCTAAATACATTTTTATAAATAGTGAGTATCTGATTCCATGAACGATGGTGAGAAGATGTCAAATGATAGGTTTGGCCTAAACATTTATCATTTCCTATTGTTGACAATAATGCTCTACAAACATCTGCACCTATAGTCATTGTTGTTATACTATCCATTATCTCCCTACATAAAACAACTGTTCTACCCTTTAAGGCTCTATACAACCATTCTTCTTTTTCAAGAACTCCTAGTTGAAGCCTTTCGGGACCGTAAGTAATACATGGTCTTATAATAGTATAATTTGAATATTTAGAACTAAAAAGAATATTCTCTTGTCTTGCTTTTGTTAAAGCATACTCATCTGTAGATAAATACTCTTCATCTTTTATATAATCTAAAAGCCTTGGTGAAGTTTCCTTTATAGGATGTTCTAAATTTCCATACACCCTTGCCGAACTTAAAAATACATATTGTTTAGTATGTGATAAAAGCAAATCAATACGTTCTGCGAATTGTTTAGTATTATATGTCATAAAATCAACAATCACATCCCATTTTTGCAACTCTACAGCAGTCTGAACAAACGACATATCCATAGCATTACCACAAATATAATGAATATTATCTATACTTAACCTATTTGGGCTTCTTGTAGTTATATAAATTTGAGAACCCTTTTCGTTTAGTTTATTTGAAAGGTAAGTACCAATAACTCCTGTACCACCTAATAATAATACTTTCATATTATTTGCATTTTTATTATATTAATATTTCTTCATCCCAAGAATCTAATTTAGGATGTTATACCTATCCTTTTCTTTATTATTTTCGTTAATGCCAAACGCTCTGTTTTTGTCAAAGCAATAGTTATTATTGAAAAACCTGTAGATATAAAAGCAATACATATAACAATAAGGCTATTCAACAGAGAAGATGGTAGAATAAAATGAAATAGACCTGGCACAAAGAACGAAACAAATACCATCAAACTACAACGGATACATACATCCTTTACAAATCCCATTATTGAAAGATTAACAGAACGGCAAACCATAAAGATACGACAAGTTTGAATAATGTTCACAAGGACAAAATAAACATACATTGCCCAAAAAGGACTTCCACCCATAACAAAAGCCATCCATGCTAATGGAAGATGTAACAAACCTAACGTAGTTAATACTATTTGATATTGTTTAATTTTACCAGTTGCTGCCTTAGCTGTAGAAAGAGGTTGAGCATAAGCATTACAAATTGAAGTTAAAAGAATTATCCTAATAAAGGTTACTGTATATTCAGGAACCTCCTTCAACCAAATATTTAAAATTACAGGGGTTTCTATAATAAGAGGTACTGCAAAAAATGCCACAAGACTAATCCCCATACGTGCACCTCTTTTTATCAAGAGATGCATAGAATCCAATTCATTAGCTGCATAAGTTTTTACTATCTGAGGATTCAATGCTGTCATAAAATTTGTTACAAACTGGTTCACTGCATTTGTCACTTGATTCGCTATACCTAAAGCAGCATTTACAGTTACACCAAAAAACATATTCATAACAATGGCAACTCCTTGAGTATGAGAAATACTTCCTAATGCTCCAACAACAGTCCATCCTGAGAAGCCCAACATTTTTGACATATAATACTTATCATATTGTAAACTTATACCCTTACATTCATTAAATTTATTAGTACAAAACAAACAATACGAAAGACTTATACCTGTTGAAACTAATACCATAAGTAATGCATACATTATTAATTTGTCTACCGGAATAACCACAAGTAAATATACTATTAACAATTTTAAAATTGCTTCTATAATTGAAATATAAGCAAATGCAGTCATTTCCTCATGTGCAATAATAGCAGCATTAAATGGTACAGCTACAATGGTAACCAAAAATGAAATAACAGAAAATTGAAATACCCAATTTGCCGCAGTTAATCTATCTAAAGGTATCGTCATATGTGTATTGAGAAACCATACACCTATCGTTTCGGCAAGAAATAGGACAAGAAATGCAATGCCCATATGTATAACAACACTTGTTGTAAATACTTTCTTTAGAGATATCAAATCCCGTTTTCCTAATTCCACATTTAGAAATCGCTGTGTTGCGCCTGCCATAGACGTATTTAAGAAGGACAATACTATAACAATGCCTCCAACTACATTGTAAATACCAAAATCTTCAACACCAAGAACAGACAAAACAACTCTTGATGTATAAAGCGAAATAGCCATCATAAATATCATACGTCCGTAAAGAAGTATGGTATTTTTCATAATCCTTTTATTGTTTGATACACTATTTGTTTCCATTCAATATTTCATCATTTTTTAGTGGTCGATATGGTCCTTCTTTAATTTCCAAAAGTATGACAGGTTCTGTGACAGTAATACTATGCCATTGTCCCCTCATAATATCAATAACTGGATTATTAGAAGAAAGTTCAAAATTTTCTACTTCTTCCATTTTTTCATTATAATACCTTATTATAATTTTACCTTTTAACAATACTAATGTTTCTTCAGTATTTAAATGACGATGTATAGGTACTTCTGAACCAGGACATATTACATTTATCATTTTTTGTACTTTATCCTCTTGTGTTTTATGCAAACAGAAGTTTACCCTCAATCTATATGATTTTTTTGCTTTGCTAATCAGTTCTTCAAACAGTGAATTTGTTATAAACATACAAGGGCTATAATATAAATAATTTTTCTTTATACAAAGATTTTAATTGTTACCATACATCTTCTCATAATACTTCTGATAATCCCCAGAAGTCACATTCTCAAGCCACTCCTCATTATCAAGATACCACTTTACAGTCTTCTCAATACCTTCCTCAAACTGTAAAGACGGTTCCCATCCAAGTTCTTTCTGAAGCTTTGTTGAGTCAATGGCATAACGAGCATCATGACCAAGACGGTCTTTTACATATGTAATAAGATTGAGGTCTTCACCTTCTGCACGACCAAGCAAACGGTCTACTGTCTTGATGACTGTCTTGATAATATCGATATTCTTCCACTCGTTGAAACCACCAATGTTATATGTTTCTGCTACCTTGCCTTTATGGAAGATAAGGTCAATGGCACGTGCATGATCTACAACGTACAACCAGTCGCGCACGTTCTCACCCTTGCCATAAACTGGAAGAGGCTTGCGATGACGGATATTGTTGATAAATAGAGGTATCAACTTCTCTGGGAACTGATAAGGACCATAGTTGTTAGAGCAGTTGGTCACGATTGTAGGCATTCCGTAAGTGTCATGGAAAGCACGAACAAAATGGTCTGAGCTTGCCTTTGATGCTGAATAAGGAGAGTGAGGATTGTACTTGGTTGTCTCATAGAAGAAGTCCTCACCATAAGCAAGGTGATGTTCCTCAGAACTTGCCTTTGTGGTGAAAGGAGGCTTGATACCTTCTGGATGTGTCATCTGCAAAGCTCCATAAACCTCATCTGTAGAGATATGATAGAAACGCTTGCCTTCATACTTCTCAGGCAAAGACTCCCAATAGAGCTTGGCAGCCTGAAGCAGAGTCAATGTACCCATAACGTTTGTGCGAGCAAATGTGAATGGATCCTTGATACTGCGGTCTACATGGCTCTCGGCTGCAAGATGAATGATGCCATCTACATGCTCATCCTGCATCAACTGATAGAATGCATCAAAGTCGCAAATGTCCATCTTGACAAACTTATAGTTAGGCTTATCCTCAACATCTTTAAGGTTGGCAAGGTTGCCAGCATAAGTCAACTTGTCAAGGTTGATGATTTTATACTCAGGATACTTGTTTACAAAAAGTCTTACTACATGTGAGCCGATAAAGCCAGCTCCACCTGTGATTACGATTGTACGCTTATATTGTGCCATATCTGTTTATTATTAAAATTCTGGATAGAGATTCATGTCAATAGTGAAAGGACTGTCGAAGTCTTTCAGTAGCTCGTGCTTTGTGTCTTTTTCGCTAAGGATGGCATTCTCTGTAGGAATCTGCCAGTCTATACCAAGACTGTCATCAATGATGCTGATGCCACCATCTGCCTGTGGGGCATAGAAGTTGTCGCACTTATATTGAAATACAGCAGTCTCAGACAATACAGCAAAACCATGAGCAAAACCTCTTGGCACAAAGAACTGGCGATGATTGTCCTCTGTAAGCTCTACCGCCACATGCTGTCCGTAAGTAGGACTTCCCTTGCGGATGTCTACTGCCACATCAAGTACTCTACCTTTTACGCAACGAACCAGTTTGCTTTGTGTAAAAGGAGGACACTGGAAATGCAGACCTCTCATCACACCATAGCTCGACATGCTCTCATTGTCCTGCACAAAGTTTATCTTGCGAACCTTCTCTTCAAACTCTCTCTGCGAAAAGCTCTCAAAGAAATATCCACGGGCATCCTTGAACACTTTTGGCTCAATGATTACCACTCCATCTATTGCTGTCTTTATTACTTCCATCTTCTATTTTAGTTCTGTAGGTTGTTAATACATATTTTTAATGAGTCAGTCCAATACGGCACTTTCACTCCGAATGTCTCCTTTATCTTGCTCTTGTCCAATACCGAATATGCAGGACGCTTAACTGGGCTTGGATAATCTGCACTATAGCATGGATTAATCTCACATTCCTTATGACCACTATACTCGGCAATCATTTTTGTGAAGTCGAACCATGAGCACACACCCTCGTTTGAGAAATGATAAATGCCTGTCTTTGAATACTCAGACGAAGAGTTTTCCTTTTTATAATCCTCTATTATCACCTCAATTGCCTTGGCAAGGTCATAGGCATAAGTGGGAGTGCCACACTGGTCGAACACAACCTTTAATGCAGGTTTAGTTGCTGTAAGGTTAAGCATTGTCTTGCAGAAGTTCTTGCCAAACTCAGAATAAAGCCAAGCAGTACGGATAATGACGTGCTTAACATCTGTTGCCATAATCTTCTGCTCACCATGAAGCTTTGTTGTGCCATACACACCCGTTGGAGTTCCTTTCTGATCTTCCTTACAAGGAGTGTTGTATGGTTCCTTACCAAATACATAATCTGTTGAAATCTGCACAAGCAAACCGTTTGCCTCTTTCATTGCCTTAGCAAGATTCTCTGGTGCATCAGCATTCAATTTCTCGGCAAGGGCAGCAAGCTTTTTGTCAGTCTCGCAAGCGTCTACATTTGTCCAAGCTGCACAGTTGACAATAACATCTACATTGTTCTCACTCACCATATTTCTGATAGCCTCCAAATCAGTAATGTCAAGGTAAGTTGTTTCGACACCTTCAATCTGGTTGACATCAGTAAAGATATAATTGTCTGCGGAATGCTTGGCAATGATACGCATCTCATTGCCAAGCTGTCCGTTAGCTCCTGTTACAAGTATATTCATTTTTCTAACTATAAATTTGGATTTCCAGTCTGCTTAATCTCATCAATAACCTTAAGCAGATACTGACCATATTGATTCTTTAACATTGGCTTTGCCAATTCACGCATACGCTCCTCGTCTATCCATCCCTGGCGATAAGCAATACCTTCAAGACAAGCTACCTTTAATCCCTGACGCTTTTCCAACACCTCTATATATGTGGAAGCCTCTGAAAGGGAATCGTGTGTGCCTGTATCAAGCCAAGCAAAACCACGTCCAAGGGTCTGCACCTTGAGTTCATTGTCACGCAAGAACCACTGGTTGACTGTCGTTATCTCATATTCTCCACGTGCCGATGGCTCTATCTTGCTTGCAACGTCCACAACCTTATTTGGATAGAAATAAAGACCAACAACTGCATAGTTGCTCTTAGGATGCTCTGGTTTCTCTTCTATTGATAGGCAATTACCATCCTTATCAAATTCAGCCACACCATAACGCTCTGGGTCGTTCACCCAATAGCCAAATACAGTAGCCTTCTTATCTTCCTCAGCAGCACGTACAGCCTCTTTAAGTTTGGCAGAGAAACCATTGCCTTGGAATATATTATCACCAAGAACAAGACATACACTATCGTCTCCAATAAACTCCTTACCAATAGTAAATGCTTGTGCCAATCCATCAGGAGAAGGCTGCTCTGCATAAGTAAAGTGTACTCCATAATCAGAACCATCACCAAGCAGACGTTTAAAGCCTGGAAGGTCGTAAGGAGTTGATATTATCAGTATATCACGAATGCCAGCAAGCATCAGCACACTGATTGGATAATACACCATTGGCTTGTCGTAAATAGGCATAAGCTGCTTGCTGATGCCCTTGGTAATGGGGTACAAACGTGTACCACTACCACCTGCTAATACTATACCTTTCATAAAATTACAATTTAGTTGTTTGTAGTGCATGAGAGTATCGAACTCTGACTTTCGTCCTCCTGTGCATGCACTTTACCTTTATAACCTTTTATTTGACATCATAACGATCAGTTTCCTTACCTGCTAATACGTCTGTTATACGACGGCAAGCCTGACCATCTCCATAAGGATTAACAGCCTTGCTCATTTTTTCATAAGCAGTTGCATCATCAAGCAAGGTACTAACCTCATTCATAATCTTATCGTAGTCGGTGCCTACAAGGTGTACTGTGCCACTTGCCAAAGCTTCAGGACGTTCTGTAGTATCGCGCATCACAAGTACTGGCTTACCAAGTCCTGGAGCCTCTTCTTGAATACCACCAGAGTCAGTGAGAACAATAGTTGATTTCTCCATCAAATACACAAACTCAAGATACTGCAATGGTTCAATGAAGAAGAAGTTAGGGCGAGTCAAGTCTTCACTAAATACCTCATGGATAGGCTTACGAACATTAGGATTAAGGTGCATTGGATATACAAAATCAACATCTGGATATTTCTCTGAGAGGTCCTTCATTGCTGTAACCATACGAATGAAACCATCACCAAAGTTCTCACGACGATGACCAGTGATAAGAACAAGCTTTCTGCCATCATTCAGTCTATTGACATCATAACCTGCTTTTGCAAGAATCTCTTCCTGCTCTTTAGCCAAAGCTGTATCGTTTTTAAGCTTATCCACAACCATGTGAAGTGCATCAATCACAGTATTACCAGTCACATAGATATTACCATGAGCCTTCTCTTCCATAAGATTTTTCTCTGATAGAGGAGTTGGAGAGAAGTTATATGTTGCAATACGACCAGTAATCTGACGGTTCATCTCCTCTGGCCATGGGCTATATATATTATGTGTACGAAGACCTGCTTCTACATGACCAACTGGTATCTGCTGATAGAAAGCAGCAAGAGCTGCAGCAGTTGATGTTGTTGTATCACCATGAACAAGCACTACATCAGGCTTGCACTCCTTAAACACATCACGCATACCTGTTATCACACGTGCTGTAACATCATACAAGTCCTGACCTTGTTTCATTATGTTCAAGTCAAAGTCCGGCCTCACATCAAAGATAGTCAACACTTGGTCAAGCATTTCACGATGCTGACCAGTTACACACACTACGGTTTTAAACTCATCTGTGTGTTTTTGGAACTCCTTCACCAATGGGCACATCTTTATAGCCTCTGGACGGGTTCCAAACACTAACATAATTGTTTTCATAATTATCTGTTATTATTAATTGTTACTACTGGTGTTTAGTTCAAAATAATAGACTCTACTTTTCTTATCTTGTTAGTACTCAATTTAGGACATAGCCCTTTGTATAGGCACTTTTGCAAGTGCCTATATATTGAGATGTTAAAAGTTTCACTTGTTTATTAAGTTTTTTTATCACATTTTACACACATATGATTTTCGGCTGCACTCGGCATAGCTCAAACAAGTTTGGCTCTGCACTCGTTGGCACGAAAATTCTTCGCTCGACAATGCCAATTAGGATTTTTGAGTTTTGAATGTTGAATTTTGAGTTATTCTCGGCTAACGCCTGCGATTCTGAATTGGTCAATTGGGGATTGAAGCCTACGGCAATGTTGAGTATTGAATGTTGAGTGTAGAGTTATCGGCTTTGCCGATGTTGAATTGTTCAATTAGGAATTTTGGTATCTTGCTTATTCATGCAATTTGTCACTATCACGTAACCTTTGTTTAATACCATCTAAAGTCACGTCTGCCCAATGCTCATAGTTATTCTTCAGCTCCTCTTTCTCTTCATTAGAATAATCAGAGTGTTCGATGTAATCTTTCATACATTCAACTGCCGTCTTCTTTAGCTGATCAAGATCCACACTCTGAATCTTACTGGTAATGAGCTGATCGGTAATTGTGCAAAACTTATAGCCATTTAAAAAGGCGGCGCATATGTCTTTGGGGTCTAACAGTTCCATGTGCATATCGTTAATAAATTCAATACAGCACACTTATTAATGGCTTGAAAGATATTCCTCTTCGTTTTTCTGTATATGAAGGCTTCAAATCTAGTTGACTCAAATGACTATCAAAATAAGCTGCTAATGACTTTATATCCTCATAATCTAATTCTCTATAGTCATCTGTTGTCATACAAATTCTTAATTTTTTACATAGACGTTGATTTTTAGAAGCCAAGAGAAAAGACCTTATAACCTCATGGAGTTTATCTTGATATGAAAAATCAGCAGGAAGCCCAGAAATGCTACTTGCTCCAAATACAGTAATGTTTAAGGTTTCATCCTTAACATTTATCACTGCCAGTTTTTTCCATAATGAAGAAAGAAAATCTGTATAAGTAATTCTACTCATAGAGGAATTTCCATTTGGTCTCATTCGACTGAAAGCAGTCAGAATATAATTTTGTCCTTGATGCTCTATATGTATAACTGTACCAATACTATAAACCAACTTTTTACCCTTTAATTTTGGATTCATAGAGGATTTTACCTTATTAGTATCCAATGTTTCATATATTTTTTGGTCTAATTCTTCTATAGAATCACCAAAATGCCTAACAATAAATTGGCCATTCAATGATGACTTTTTCACTAACTTTTTATCATTAACATCTGTATCAAAAGTGTCTGAAAACTGTATTAATTTACTGCCTTTTTGTTTAAAGAAATCGCAACATTTTATTTCAATAGTAACATCCATATTTCGACATCTCCAAATATAGCCCAACCTCTTCCAATTATATATAAATACAATTACAACCAACAAAGGTATCTCACATGTTAAATTACCTTTGCAAAAGTCTACAATAGGCTGAGAATACAGCTTTGGAAGTAAATACTCCAAAGCTTGCAAACATGTTACAGACAATCCTATTAAAGAAAATATAACCTTTATAACTTTCCACAAATGTCCTCTGGTAAACTGAGCTTCAATAGAATTTTGAATGTATTTAATCATCACAAGTTATAATGCTTATAAATAGAATCTTCCAAATACATGCTATGCTTTTCTTCATCTTTATGCATATCAAAATATAATGGCCATACCATAATTGCTGTATTAATTATAGCAGGTGAATTTGATATGTGCAAAGCAAATTTATTTCTTAGACAGATAGGACAATTATCTAAGTCTATAGACCTATTCCCGTTTTTATTAACAACAATGATAGGCTTTTCTTGATGGAGCGCACTCTCTATCTCATAATCATACATACCACCTAAATACTTAGAGTTAGAATCAACTATTACAAGAACTGCAAACGCAGTTTTTATTGCATTATTAGCTCTAATTTTATTGTTATAATCATCACTATAGTCTATCGTATAAAAATAATTGCCACTACCTTCCGCATTACATGAAGACTTTATCTCTGAAAAAGTCAACATATCTGCAGAATGATCGAAGATTACATATATTCTTTTCTTTTCATCCATCGCTTACTCCTCCTCCTTTTTAAACCATTCTTCATTAATGATACAGTTGTCACTATTTGGAGCAGGATTGGCTTTTGTCACTTTCACCATCAAAGGCATAGGTACACAATTACCAAAGATTAAGGCCTCTCCAGGGATAGCCTGCTTAATCTTCGTAATGTAATCATCGGAAAAATAAGGTAAAACTGAATAGATGTATTTCATATCTACCTCATTTTGAATGCGATGCACAATGTAATTGCCACATTGGGAGAGTACTGTCTGTGAAAGTTCTGATGGTCTCTGTGAGGAAATTATCAGATACAATGAGTATTTACGTCCTTCTCGTGCTATTTTCTCAAATATATTTTCACGCATGATATAATTAACATCCTTTCGGATATAGCGATGAGCTTCATCAAGTATCAGATGTACAGGACGCTCTTGACGATCGTGTCCAAACTTTTGCTTACGATAATCAAATATCATGCGAGACAACACACTTGTCAACAACTCCAATACATCTGTTCCTACTTCGCTTAGGTCGATAGTTATGAGTTGCTTTGTCCGTTCTTTTGAATCTGATATTCCAAATTCTTTATCAAGATAATCGTTGGAGTTTTGATATATTCCCTTTTGTTCTCGCATGAACTGACAATCTTGGTTCTCCAAGAAGTAGTCTAAACGACTTAACAACGTAGAAATGAAATCACGAATATGGAGATTACCTCTTGCTTCTTCCTCCATAAGCACAATCTCAGTTGCTATTTTGAGAAACTTATAATCAAAATATTGACCAGCCTTCAACTTCTCTTCATTGACAATAATAGCCTTTTCTTCATCTATTTGCTTAAAGCTATGACTCTTCTCCACATCATACAAGGCTATTTCCATATTACTGTCAAGCTTTGCATACTGCGGATTTTCACCATCGCTAATGAAATCGTGAAGTGCATTAGCCAAGGCGTCATTGTTATTACCATAAGAAACATAACAGAGTTTGCTACAGATATCCAGGTAATTTTTCAGATCCTTAAATACCTCAGAATCTGCATTTAGCATTATCTGTGTACAAGTTTCTTGCATCTTAGCAATTGCTCCTTTTGCAGCAGTCATTTTTGAAGTATCACTTTCTATTCTTGTGACAATGATGTACAACATCTGATAAAGTTTCCATTTCACATAGTTAGCAAATAGTTCAGCATCATTTTTACAATTGAATATCTTATAGAACTTAAAACACTCTTGCAAGACCTTGTCCCAAAATGGTTTTTGAGTTCTTTCTGAAGCCATCAAGAATGACAACCATTCATCAAGGTTCATCAAATAGTAAGGAAGATATAACGGTGTTATGCCATTTTTATTATTACCTTCGAGATTTGGCTTATAGCAAACCTTGTCTATATTTGTAGAGTGACCACTATTCTCACCAAAAGCAATAGGATATTCACCATTGGCATCAAATATTATTGTCTTGGCTCCATTGGCATTATTTTCGGTCTTTCGATAAACCTCATGTAAAATATGGGCAATGGTGTTTGATTTTCCACTTCCACTATTACCTAACACAGCCGTATGGATATTGAACAGTTTGTTGATGTCAAGGTTGATATTATAGTTGATTAAGCTCTTGCTTTGCCCGATATTAATGTTAGTATGAATACCTTTCCGTGGCTTTCTATCAGAAAGAGAAAGAACCTTATCTAAATCATCATATGTTACAATCTCAACATCACTATATAGAGAGGGATAAATACCAACTCCCATTTTGAAGTCCTTACCAGCCAATGTTCCAATTGGTTTGATAATAACTTCACGAGAACTATCAAGGTCGTAATTGGAATAAGAACATTTCTCTGCATTTATCCAATCCGTAACTGCCGAAACCTCGCAAAGGATAGAATCTCCAGAAGAATTGGTCGTTTTCAGAAAACTGCCTATATTGCCAAAGTAGTAAACTTTGCCATCTATATTTACAGTAGAATTCTTTGTAGAATGAAATAATCTTACTCTAAACTTATCATATTCTACAGATATGATTTTTCCTATCTTCATTTTCTGTCCTTGGTTAATTTGTTCAATTGATTGACAAATCCTTGTACTAAGTTATCTTCCTTCTTGAAAGCATCTAGGTTTGGAAGTAATTCATTCACAATGTAATCGAAATGATTTATCGTTCGTTGGGTACTCGCAACTTCTTTTTCATCATCATCAACATCCCAAACCTTTCCCGAAAAAGTAAAAATCCGGTTGTCATCTATAAAGAAGATTGGTTTCTTTTCCCTGTCTTCGTATTCTGGCTTGCTACTGAAAATCACTATATTGATTGTAGAATTCGTGGCAAGTGCCCTATAAATGATGTCATTTACATGACGATCATTAAAACCGTACCCTATAACAAACAACACTGAATGAGGTTCCAGCAACTTGTTTTGAAACTCACGGAACAAGTCAACGTATGGTGCTCCCAAACTCTTATCCTGTTTGGTAGGTGTCGGATATATTAAACAAGCTTTATCTGAAGTCAAATCACTTGATGGAAATTCTTCTATTTCAAAATAATTGCCTGGTAGTGGAGTTGATTCACGCCAATTGATTGAACCATGTATTTTGTATAGGTATACCAAGTTTTCTATTGGTTCATACTTATCTATACTTGTATCCATTCGCTTTGACCAAGTATAATTGAATAGTGCAGGATTGAAAAATCTACGTAAGCCACCGCTGAATCCATTGATATAATGGATATTCAGTGAATCAAGAGCTGTCTCATTAAATAAATCATTGTTTGTTGTAAAAACTCGTATACGAGACAAATCCTTGTTTCGCATTGCCAGCTTCTGATAAAACGTAGTATAATATCCAAGAATCTTAGGACACTCCTCTGTAGCAAAATCAACATTGATACTATCAAAGATATGTCCCTCTATCTTTTTTATAAGCCTATCATAAAGTTCTTTATAATGGGTTATATCATCTTCAGCATTTTTGTCATCATCATGAATGCCATTATAATAATTTCGGGCTGAATACATCACTTTTAGTATATTCTCTAAATTCTCGCCCTCTTTTGTTACTATACTTTTAAACTCCTTTTCTTCATTTTTTTCATCATTAGAGAACTTCAAATGCTTATAAAGCTCGCTCATGGTATCTATAGCTCCATTACTTGTACCTGCTCCAAGAAGAAAATTCACATTCTTTAAATTGAAGAACTCACGGAGTTTTGTCTTTATCAACTCCACTTTTTTCTCTGTTGAGTCTACATCAGATTGACCTACAAACAGACTGGTCAAACCTTGAGTCGCTGTTATATTATCTTTTTTCATACAAAGTACTTGATTCTTGACATGCTTTTACCACATATTTCTATTAATAATAGGCATAGTAACAATAGATTTACTTGCCTTTAAATTATTTAGTCTATGAACAAATAAATCAAACTTATGCATCTCATTCTTGTCTTTTTCATACAACTGTTTCGTTTGAATAAATTTTATATCATTCCTTTTAAACAATTGTGTCAAATCAACCTGTGCGTTTCTTATACTATTTCTTATCTGTTGGTTGGAAGCATCATCGTATGTAAAGATTGTTATATGCTTACTCTTGTATTCTCCATCCATGCCACTCTGCTTTATGAAAAAGTCCTTGAAATAAGGAAAGTCCATACCGTTAATAGAGTGACCGAAGAAAATTATATCATCAGCCTTGTCAAAATCCTCATACATATTATTTGACATATAGAAACGGCTATTATCCTTATACATAAATGAATATTGTTCATATATGGGGTCAGATGGATCCGTCAACACACCAAGGATAATACTATCATTTTCTAATGATCCATGAACATGTGTTATTTTTGAAGAGTCTATCTTTATACCACAAGACTCGGCTATACTACTTAAACTTGTATAGTTGAACGTGTAGTATTCGAAACCACCAACTTCAGATATCAAATGTAATACTTGTGCCGCAAAACTATTGGTATTTAAAGTTCTTTCTTTTTGTTCCTTTTTGAGATATTGAGAAAGAGACTCTGAAACTTTAATAAAGTTACTTTTATCTTTTTCGATAAGATCAGATACAAGGTAGTCCCGCTTTAATTCACGAACATAGTCATTCATCGTTTTCTCAATGTCAAACCATGCCTCTGTTTCCTTTGCATTCTGTAGTTCACCAAGTAAATCAGGATCATACAGTAAGCTATCTTCCATCAACTTTTCCCAATTCTTACTGTTCGCAAAATCAGAATATCGTGTTTTCAGACCAAGATCAATATCAAAGCCATTACCTAAGATTAATATTTTCTTTGCCATAATTGTTTTTTTTGTTTGTGAATATTTATGACAATAAATGTTCATATAATGTAGCCATAAACTTTCGCCAATCCATTACACAAAAAGGACCAATTGTATGCTGAAGAGTCTAGCAAAATCTAAAACATGTTTTCATAATGGTGATTTACAACTTGTTTAAATCACTTATTATCTCATCTAATGTCTCATCTATCTTCATAACATTTCGCTTGACAATATTATAAAGTTGTTCCATTAAGGTGTAGCCTTCTTTATCTGTTGGCCTTATTATTGTCTTTTCTATTGTATTACCCATGATATTTAAAATGTCAATCGTATAACATTGAGCATCATCTTCAAAAGGATTGTCTATATACCCTACAACGACGGCGTTCATACTAATATTAACAATAAATCTATCTGACGAACTTGTCTCATTCCACGAGATATTACCTGATTTCGTCTTCTCAATAAGAATATTTACAATTTCTTTATACTTTGACTCCATATTTTTTTGCTTTAATGTTTGAGGAAGTGTTTTGCATTATCATCGCCACTTCATCAATATGTTTAATAATAACATTGACGTTTAACTTACCTTGTTCACGTTTTTCATTAAATAATGACTGCATATCCACAGATAAGTTCTTTAAATTTACTCTTATTATTTCATCGCTCTTCTGTAAAAGTTTGACAGCCATTGCTTCCTGTAGAATTTTTCTAATCTCATCTATTTTCAAAGCAGCAGCCAAATATTCACTGGAATTAAGATAAGAATATATGGCGGGAATAATCTCCTGTGAGCGAGAAATATCTGATAACAAGAAAAGACTGTTTATCTCTTCCAATTTCTCAGCAACATCTCTCGAAGCCTTCTCGTTAGCTGTCTTCATACTCTTCAGTTGCCAGAATGTAATCATCAAACCATGAAAGGTTCCTATGGTTCCGAGCAACGAAAAAATATCTAATAGATTAATATCATTTATATAATTACAAACTAATAATGTGCTTATTGTTGATATTACTACATATACTACAATATTAATAGAAATAGCTTTAATAGACATACTCAGTATCTAACTTCAGTTTAAGGCTACTTATCATAGCTTTAAGCTCTGTTATTGTATCAATATATTCTTGTATCTCCATATTAGATGTTAGAGTTCAGTTTAGATTACAGCCCTTTGCACTGGCACTTTTGCAAGTGCCTATATACTGAACTTTATCACTTATTTAATCCTGTACGCTTCAACTTTGCTTCCAAATATGCTGCCTTGCGTTCTGCAGCTTTGCGTTTCTTGGTTTCTTCCTGTATAGATGTTTTCAAAGACTCTACACGAGAAAGCATTTCATCAAGTTTGGATAAACGTTCTGCGTCCTTTTTCCGCTGCTCAATGAAATCCTGCAAAACAAGGTCCATTGCACGCTTCTTTAAATCTAACTCACGAAGACGCTCGACAAGAGTGTTGATGTGTTGTTGTCGTTCTTCAGATGTCATAAGATTGAACTTTCGCAAGTTCAGAAGTTAATGGTATTAAAGAAGTTAACACTCCCTTTGGTCGTTTAAGAAGTTAACGGACAATAGCTTTATTGCTTAAACAATAGGACATTTGTCCATTAAATTCACGAGTGAAGCGAGTTATCTTCCAATAACTTCCATTAACTACTTTCGCTTGCGAAACTTAAGTCATAAGATTATTGGGATGATAACAGAAATATTATTGGATGTAGGAGGTACGGTCTCCGAACCGTACCTCCTACTATACTAATCGCGACGGAAGATGTCGCGGGTGTATACCTTGGCTTCTACATCCTTTAAGCAGTCATCAAAGCGGTTGGCAATGATTGCCTTGCTTTGAGCCTTGAAGGCTTCGAGGTTATTTACTACTTTGCTGCCGAAGAATGTAGTGCCATTCTCAAGTGTTGGCTCGTAGATGATTACCTCGGCGCCCTTTGCCTTGATACGCTTCATGATGCCTTGGATGGCTGACTGGCGGAAGTTATCTGAGTTGGACTTCATAGTCAAGCGATAGACTCCAATGACACAGTTGCCTTGCTCTGCACCATATTGGTTATTGCTTGAATAATCGTACCAACCAGCTTTGCGCAAGACTGCATCAGCAATGTAATCCTTGCGTGTGCGGTTTGACTCTACAATGGCAGACATCATGTTCTGAGGAACGTCTTGGTAGTTTGCAAGGAGCTGCTTGGTGTCCTTTGGCAAGCAGTAGCCACCGTAACCGAATGAAGGGTTGTTATAATGGGTACCGATACGGGGGTCAAGTCCTACGCCTTCGATGATAGCCTTGCTGTCCAAGCCTTTTACTTCTGCGTATGTGTCAAGTTCGTTGAAGTAGCTTACGCGAAGAGCAAGGTAAGTGTTTGCAAACAATTTCACAGCTTCAGCCTCTTTCATTCCGACATACAAGGTCGGAATGTCTTCCTTAATGGCTCCTTCCTGCAAAAGAGCAGCAAAAGTGTGAGCTGCTTCTTTCAACATCTCTACGTCGGTTACAGATTCGATGGCGTTATTCTCGGCCTCAAACTCTGGCTTGTTGATTATCTTGGGGTAGCCTACGATGATACGGCTTGGGTAGAGGTTGTCGTATAAGGCTTTGCTCTCACGAAGGAACTCTGGAGAGAAGAGGAGGTTGAACTTCTTTACTCCTTTCTGGGCGTATTTTAAGTAGAGATTGCGGGTGTAACCTACGGGAATTGTACTCTTGATGACCATAATGGCATCTGGGTTTACTTCCAATACGAGGTCGATAACTTCTTCCACATGGGTGGTGTCGAAGTAGTTCTTTACTGGGTCGTAGTTGGTAGGAGCGGCGATAACTACGAAGTCGGCATCTGCATAAGCTGACTTGCCATCGAGTGTGGCTACAAGGTTTAATGGCTTTTCAGCCAAATACTTTTCGATATAATCGTCCTGAATAGGAGAAATCTTATTGTTGAGTTTTTCCACCTTTTCTGGGATTACATCTACTGCTGTTACATGATGATGTTGCGACAGAAGTGTCGCAATACTCAAACCAACGTAGCCTGTACCAGCTACTGCTACTTTAATGTTGTTAAAATCACGCATAATATTTTGATTTTTTGTAATCGGCTTTGCCGCTTGCCTGAGCAAGAATTTTCGTTAATGCTCAATTTATGGCATAGCCCTTTGTATAGGAGCGGGGACGCCCTCGTCCCCGAAAGAATTTGGGAGAATCTATTGCTTTGGCGAGGACGAGGGCGTCCTCTCTCCCAGTCGGGGACGAGGGCGTCCCCGCTCCCACTTTATCGTCTGTTGAGGGAGAACTTCCAATTTATTTTTAGGGTGAATAGAAAGAAGTTGAACTTCATGCTGAAGAATGGGGTGCTAACTACTTCTACTTTGAGCTTGTCTGTGGCGTTCGACTTTTGGTTAAGGAACTCGTCGCCGATGAAGATCTGGATTGACTGGGTGGCGTTGGGCAGTATCTGGTTGCTGCCTCCATTGATAGTAATTGTTTCTGTTGTCATGATTAATTCATGGGTCGTAGTTTGACGAAAAAGTAATATAATATACTTGGCGATTTAATATAATATAAATGCCACTTTAATATAATATAAATGGCAAAGTAATATAATATACTTTTTGCTATAGATTTTGATTATTTTATGCGGTTGGGCTTGGGGCGTGACAACAAGGCGTCGTTGATGCGGGCGCGGAGATTGTCGATGGTCCTGCCCTTTGCGAGTTTGGTGGCGAAGGGCAGGAGGAGACGGATGAAACGTTCTTTTACTATCTCTTCTTCGGTGAGCCGTGACTCTTGCTCGAAGATGGAGATGACGATCCTGGCAAATTCGGTGGCGTTAAGACATTCGCCAATTTGAGAGATATAGCCAGGTAGGTTCACCTTATCTATATATAGGGACAGCTTGCCTAATTCGGGGATTGAGGCGCTGTCTGGAGTTGAGGTGTCAAGAATTTTCTCGGCATATTGGTCGCCATAGAAGTTTTGTACTGCCTCTGTGGCATTAGGGAGAATTTGGTTGTTTCCTCCGTTAATGTTGAATATTATATCATTCATAAGGTTAGTTTTTAATGATTTATCAATGGTTTGTAAACAAAAAATCAACGTGTGTCAACAGGATTGATTTGGGGTGTTGGATGTTGTACCTTTGCAATGCAGTCAAGAAACAATGTATTACTTTTGCTGGGCGTCATGACTGAAGGCGTAAACACAAAGTCCCATACCGGCGATGGGCGCTGAAAAATGATTAACTATAGTGTGTTCATGATGTCTAATCACTTTAGTAATGATGCTACTCCTAAGGCTTATGCCAAGAATCAGGTGAACGAGGTGTGGCCTATCGAAAAGTTTGCAAAGCACATAGCCGACCACAATGGCGTATATAGTCGTGGCACGGTGAAGGGTGTGTTGAGCGACATGTGCGAGTGTCTGGTGGAGCAATTGCTTAATGGCAACAAGATTCAACTGGGTGAGTTGGGTACGTTCGGTATATCCATCAGCAGCGAACCTGCTGAGAATCTGAATGATTTCTCGGCTAAGAACATCAAGGAGGTGAATATCGTGTTCGCTCCTGGCGCTGACTTTGAGAACCTTATCAACCGTGCCAAGTTTAATCCAGTGGCGAGTCGTGTCGTTCAGAATGCCGCGCTTAAGGCGGAGAAGAACGGTGAAGCCAACGTGGATATCGAGGGCATTAAGAAGAAGTAGTTATTGAACTCATGTAATGTATGAGGCTTATTTTATTCATCTATTTAAAGACTACGAGTATGAAGATTAACTGGAAGAAGGTGGCACTGTATGTGCTGCGAGTGATTGAAATGATTGTTACGGGTGCGGCGGGCGGTGCCATGACGCAACTATAAAACCATCTGCGTATGAGAACGATAACTTTGATTATTGTGCATTGCAGCGCTAACCGCGCTGGCAGCACATTGAGAATGGCGGACATTGACCGCTACCACCGCTCGCTGGGCTGGAAGGGTTGTGGATATCATTATGTTATTCCTACCGACGGCACTATTGAACGGGGTAGACCTGAGGCGCAAATCGGTGCGCATTGCAAGAATCATAACCGACATTCTATTGGTGTTGCATATATAGGAGGTCTTGCCGGTGACGGCAAGACTCCTTGTGACACCAGAACGGAAGCACAGAAGAGTGCGTTGAAACGGTTGCTTGGTGAACTGCATAAGCGTTATCCGAAAGCGTTGATAGTAGGACACTGTGACCTTGATCCACAAAAACCGTATTGCCCAGGGTTTAATGTCGCATACTAGGAGCGGGGACGCCTCGTCCCCAAATATTAGGAGAGGGGAAGCCTCGTCCCCAATATTAGGAGAAGGGGAAGCCTCGTCCCCGATATTAGGAGAGGGGAAGCCTCGTCCCCGATATTAGGAGAAGGGGAAGCCATCGTCCCCAGACAAAAGCAAATGATTCTTCTTATTCTTTCGGGGACGAGGGCGTCCCCACTCCTAATAATCAACATTCAAAAAGGTAGCCGTAGTTGTTTTGCAACGCCTCGAATTCTGTTTCGCAGCGATCATGCAACTCTTTATTGCTGTTCTTGAATATCTTTATAGTTTTCTCTATCTCTTCCTTTACGGTTCGTCCTGCCTCAAAGATGGGTCTCAGTTCGTCCTTGAAATAGTCGATGAAAGGTGCATAGTAGTAGCCTATCTCTTCTATCATGAAATAGAAGGTATTATATGCATCTTTCAGATCCAGTTTTTTGTCTCTTACATCTGCAAGTGTCTGAAGACGGAGTATTTCGATGTTTTCTGCTTGGGCCGACACCTCTTGGGCGGTCTTTACTTTATGAAAATAACGGTCGATAAAGGCGTTGCGCTCATGCAGGTTGCGCTTGTAGAACAGCTGGCGTTCTTTTTTATCTGCCTCGTTCTTGTTTACTTCCTCAAAACATTCGGCATGTACGCCTGATAAGGCTACTGCCATTCCACCGACATCCATGACGAGCTTGCGGTCGCGGGCTATGCGAATGACATAACCTTCGAGTCCTGCATATTCACCAGTCATGATGCGAAGTAGAGTACGGTTCTTGGAATAATAAACAAAAGGACGAAGAAGGAAGCGGAGACGCTCTGGCTCGGTTTCTGCCACACGCATGAATGGCTCCATTTGGTTGCAAGGGATAGTGGCTACCTTTCCAGTGCTACAATTCTTACAGAGTTTGTATGAATTTACGTTTTTATTTAAGTAGTCCTGTAATGTTTTCGGGTCACCTTGCAAGAATATCAGTCCGCTAACAGAAGGGGTTTCCACTTCGCGCATTCCGCCTCTGTTACGGTGACGAGGGACATACCTTATTGTCTTATGCACAAAATGGGTTAATCCATCTTTTTTTAGCTGTTCTTCTATAGATTTTACCTTCTGGTTGTGAACAAAAAGATAACTCCATGACGTGCAGTTATTCTTCACCAGCGAACACTTCTTTATCGCTGAACCAGTCATTATGTCTGGCTCAGGAACGTGTGTGCCCTCTGGAAATTCATTGTTTTCAGATGTCTGAGAACTCTTTGTTTCGTCGGCTGTAGACTGAGAAATCGTGCAATCCTGCTTCATAACCTCTCCGCTACTTTATGTCACTGTTGGCTGCCATCACCTGAGATGGCAATGCCAATTTTACAATAACATTGTTCATAAAATCATACTATCTGTGTGTATGCTTGTCCAGTTATGGAATTCAATGTTTCACAAATCAAATGTGCTGATTGCGTCGCATTATCACCTCATAGTGGCTTTGTGTCTCTATCTCTTTACGTACTGTTTTCACATGATAAAACA